>Ga0105237_10000143_pt1 | contig 101515 bp, 96 predicted proteins | sample KBSC24metaG_FD_81520 | JGI IMG/M metagenome (GOLD analysis project Ga0105237, IMG submission 81520) | Corn rhizosphere microbial communities from Kellogg Biological Station, Michigan, USA - KBS C2-4 metaG | ecosystem: Host-associated > Plants > Roots > Rhizosphere > Soil | place: Michigan, USA...
CGTTTAAAATGCGGGAGTAAAATAACTCCCGCATAAATTAAGTTAATCTTCTTTCTCGTTAGTCATTTGGGCCTTTGTAATATAAACCCTGTGACCTTTTTTATTGATGTAATAATAGTGAGAATGTTTGTTAATATAAACAATTTCTCCGTGCGGGCCTCTTTTATCACGATACCTTTTATCAACTACTGTTGACGCGCCATTGGCGGCTATCTCAGAGGTTTTATGCCCTACTTTCTGGGCATCTTTTTTTACGGTTTGTGCATTTACCTGGGTAGCGGCAAATAGCACCGTTGCTATTGCAGCAACTTTAAATAAATTTTTCATGGCAGTTTTTAATGAGTTATATCGATATTAACTCAAATGTTCTGCCAATTGTTTCATTTCCAGCGCGGGGGAATGTTTCTGATACAGAATATTATACACGGCGTTGCATATAGGCATATGTACTTTATAATTTTTATTTACCTGGTGCAGGCAGTTTACCGCGTAATAGCCCTCGGCCACCATATTCATTTCCAGTTGTGCCGAACGCACGGTGTAACCTTTGCCAATCATGTTACCAAAAGTACGATTGCGGCTGAATTGCGAGTAAGCGGTAACCATAAGATCGCCCAGGTAGGCTGATTCTTTTATATCGCGGTCAATGGGGTGTACGGTATCAACAAAACGCTCAAGCTCGCGTATGGCGTTTGATATCAATACCGCCTGGAAATTATCGCCATAGCCTACACCATGGCAAATACCCCCTGCAATAGCATACACGTTTTTAAGCACTGCGCCATATTCGGTACCGTAAATATCGTCAGACACATTGGTTTTTATATAGCGGGTGTTTATCATGCCGGCAAATTCAGTAGCCAGCTCAATGTCGCGCGAAGCGATGGTTAAATACGATAATTTTTCAAGCGCCACTTCCTCAGCATGACAGGGGCCGCTGATAACGATAAAATTATCGAACGGTATGTTATAATGCTGGTTCAAAAATTCGCCGATGATCTGGTTCTCATCGGGTACTATACCTTTTATGGCCGATACTATTTTTTTACCGGCAAGGTCGGCCGGGGTGATGCCTTCGAGCGCTTCTTTTAAAAATGCAGCCGGTACATTTAATAAAATGAAATCAGCTTGCTGAATTAGATGTTTAAGATTGGTAGATATATTCTCAGCCGGCAACTTTATATTAACCGAACTTAAATAATTAGGATTGTTGCCAAATTTGTGGATATGCTCAACTGCGTGGGCATTGCGCATCCACCAGAATATTTCTTTCGGGGTAGTATTATCGGCCAGCATTTTAATATTGGCCGTAGCCCAACTGCCGCCACCAATAACTGCTATTTTGTTTTTAGGCATGAGCAAAGATATAAGATTTGAAACTTTTTATCCCACATCATAATTCGGGCAATGTCTCATTTAAGTAAATGAGACACTTTGAAACACCCGCATAGGCATCATCCAAAAAAGCTCAAAATCGCTCAAAATAAGCGGTTTTTAAACCATAAAAGCCTCCAAAACGTGATTTTTTAGCTTCAAAAACAGGCAAAAAACGTTATTTTATCCTAAAAAAAGCATAAAAAAGGGACATATTTGGCTCGTTTTTACCATAAAAACGCCTTGTATAAGGGTTGTTTTTGCAATAAGTGTCTCAAAGTGAGACAGCACCTTATACAGTATAATACTATAAGCCTGCTGATATATTAATTATCAGAAGGTTTATTAAACAGTTTCGATTTGTCAACTTTCTGCACCATCATACCGTCCTTCAGTGTTTTTGAAATGGCATCATAAGGCGCAGAAACAACCTCGTCACCATCTTTTAAACCGGTCAATACCTGTATATAAGTATCATCCTGTATGCCGGTGGTTACTAATACCTGTTTAATTTTGCCTGCATTGTAAACAAATACATACTCTTTAGAAGGTGCATTGGTAGTTTTTGCCGGTTTGCTATTATCGTTATTGTCTGAATTGGCCGGTTTGGCAGCTTTCGGATCATCGCGTGTGGTAACGGATTGTATAGGTACTGATAAACCTTTTGTATGGTTTGTCCGGATATCAACCGTTGAGGTTAAACCCGGGCGGAAAGGCGAAGGATTGGCAGCTGTTTTATTCAGCAGTGCCATATATGATTCAGGGTTGATGCGTACTTTAACAGTAAAGTTGGTCACCTGGTCGGCGCTGGTGCCTACCACATTGGCCGAGCTGCCTATTTCAGATACCACGCCATCAAACTTTTTATCGGGAAAAGCATCTACGTCAATGCTCGATGAATCGCCAAGTGCTATTCGGTTAATATCATTTTCATTCACATCAACGTTCACATCCATTTTGCTAAGGTCAGATACCGTCATGATATCGGTACCAGCCATTTGTATGGTACCCAGCACGCGGTCGCCTTTTTCAACTGAAAGTTTTGAAACAACGCCATCAATAGGCGAGAAAATGCTTGTTTTGTCCAGATCGGCCTGTGCTTCCTGTACAGAGGCAGATGACTGCACAAGGCCGAAGTTTGCGCCAACAACATTTTGTTTTGCAGCCTCTAACGCAGCTTTAGCGCCTTCGTAGCTGGCTTTGGCAGCATCAAATTCGGCGGCGGTAAGCACTTTGTTATTGAATAGCTCCTTATCGCGTTTATAGATCGATGCCTGGTTATCGTAAGTTGCCTGTGCCTGTGCCAGCATTTGTTTGGAGTTGCCTACACTTGCTTTTTGGGTATTATATGATGCCACCGCACGGTCATATCCCGATTTCAAAATGTCGGGCCTGATCTTACAAAGGAGCTGGCCTTTCTTAACTACATCGCCTTCCTTTACAGGCAGTTCAACAATTTCGCCCGAAACTTCAGCTGTTATTTTAACCTCCAGGTGCGGTTTTATTTTGCCGCTGGCGGTAACCGTTTCGGTAATATCGCGTTTTGATGCCTTATCGGTAGCAACCTGTGTGGCATTAGGGCCTCCAATTACGCCTGTAACCTTAAGTATGATCAGCAGAAGAATCAATGCACCAACTGAGATCAGTATATATTTAGTAGTTTTTCCCATGATATTTTTATTTCGGATTTCGGATGTTCGATTTCGGATTTATTTTATTGTGATTGTTAAAGTTGAATCGGGTTGCCCAAATAATAATCGATAACCTTGCTTCTGAATACCAATGTATATTTGGCTGTTATCATATCATTTTCGGCCTTGTTATAATTGGTTAACGATGTGTTATAATCAAGCGAGTTGACCAATCCTACATCGTAACGCTGCTTAACGGTATTAAATGCTTCCTTATCTGCCTCGTAGGTTTGCTGTGCCGATATATAACTCTTTTCAGCAGCTTTCAGGTCAAGCAATGCCTGGGCAATGGTTTTACTTAGGTTATCCTTTGCAAGCTGTGTGGTTAGCTCTGAATACTCATAATTCAATTTTGCCTTTTTAACAGCTACCGAGGCTGTTGAGTGGTTAAATATTGGTATTTGCAGGCTTAACCCAAATGATTGATTAAAGTTATTGTTAAATTGACTGCCAAGGCCGTACGAACTTGCATAAACGGGCTGTTGAATAGATGTAACTACGGGAGTATTAGTACCCTGTACAACCCCAATTTGCTGTGTTGATGTAACCACACCCGTTACATTTTGAGATATGCTTGAATAGTTGGTGCCTAAACCACCAAAAAGCGAAAGCGTAGGATAATAATAACCCTTTGCCACTTTAATGGCTTGCTCGTAGCCTTTTTGCTGTATTTCAGCCAGGCGAACATCGGGGTAATGCTGCATGGCTGTATTTACTACTTCATTTTCATCAAAAGCCAGCCTTATATTGGTTAATTTGCTGATATCGGGTTTTTCGATAGTAATATCCGAATCGGGGTTCATTTCCATATATTGCTTCAGCGTAAGTAAAGTAGATGCCAGTTGGTTTTGGGCAGTGGTAAGATTTAATTCGGCAGTTGATAAGCCGGCTTTAGCCTGCGAGAGGTCGGCGAGCGTTTGGTTCCCTGCATTAAAGTTTTTCTGTGCCCTGTCTAATGTAATTTTGGCTATATCTATTTGCTGGTTGGCGGCAGATACCAGGTCCTGGTTTGTTAATATCTGCAAGTAATCAACCACTACGTTCAGTAAAAGGTCGTTCTTAACTTTTTCGGTGCTGGTTTTATCGGCATCCAATATCAGCTTATTTTCAAGCACCTGGTTACGCAACTGGCCGCCCTGGAATAAATTAACTCCTAACGAAGCCTGTGCATTAACGTATAGGAACGACTGGCTGGTATATGAATAAGTAGTTAAGTTAGGGCTGCGGCCAAAACTATATGATGCCTGTGGGTTAACGCTTAAAGTGGGCAACTGGTTAGCCTTTGCCTGTCTTACATCCTCGGCGCCCAATGCCTCAGTAAGTTTTGATTGCTTAATGGTAAGGTTACGCTCAAGCGTAAGCGCTACTGCCTTTTGTAAAGTAATTACCTGTTGGGCACGTGCCGTAAATGCGCCCGGCAGTAATATTATAAGGCAAAGTAGGCTGATTTTTATTGATGTAAGTATCTTTTGTATCATAAGGTTATGGTGTGCAAATTAAAAAACAAACCGGTTTATATTGCACTTAATTATATTGTTTAACGTAATGATGGAAACATTTAACTTATTTTGTACATGTACCTGGTTAAATCGCCCTGGCTGTTAAAAAAACTTTATCCTGAACTTATTTGGGATGTAAAACCCGGCAAACCTTGCATTTATCTTACTTTTGACGATGGACCTATCCCTATTGTTACACCATTTGTATTAAATATTTTAAAGCAGCAATGTGCGAAAGCCACTTTTTTCTGTATCGGCGATAACGTAAACAAGCATCCCGACATTTTTGAACAGGTAAAAAATGATGGTCATGCTATTGGCAATCACACTTATAATCACCTGAACGGCTGGGATACCGCCACCGATATTTACCTGCAAAATACGCTAAAGGCCGATAAGATATTGCACACTAACCTGTTTCGCCCGCCTTACGGGCGTATAAAACGCTCGCAGATAAAACTACTAAAAAATGCGAAACCACAAATTAAAATTATAATGTGGGATGTATTAAGCGGCGATTTTGATATAAACCTAAGCCCGGAGAAATGCTTACAAAATGTACTGAAGCATACTGAAAGCGGATCAATAGTGGTATTTCATGACAGCCTGAAGGCTTATGAGCGGCTGGAATATGTATTACCGAGGGCAATGGAGATTTGGAAAAATCAAGGTTACTCCTTCGAAACATTAGCGTAGGTAATAAAGTTATTTCTCCCTCACAAAATACCAGTCATCGTGCCCATAAACCCGCTTTTCGCCATAATATGCTTCCAGCCCGTAGATCAGCGTATCTTTAGTTAGCCTTAAGATGACGATATTATAATGTTTGGTAGTATCGGCTGAAACTGGCATCGTTTTCCCGTTAATAACCTCAAATTTCAGGGCAATTTTTGATTGGGCCTGATTTAAAAAATAATGCCCGGTAACTTTTAAGCCCATCAATTCCTCATAAGTTCCGTTCGGGTTAAAAAAGCAGCTTTTCGCCATCGATTTATCAACCGGCGTGGGTGCTGTATCACCATTTCGTTTTAAAGCAAATTGTACCCATTTGTGGCATAGCAGGTCTTTCCTGTTATTGTCGGCTTTCATTGATAACAATGTGGCGGCTAGTGCCATTACGCAGCAAAAATTAATCAGGGATAATTTCATGCTTACTAATATATCTATTTATTGTGATTATCAATTAGTAAAATATTGCATAATCAATTTTACTAATTTCTAACCACTGGTTAGCCATTTACTAATTTAGAACATCTCCAAATAACAATTGTACAAACCGCTGACTTCCTTTTAGCGGCAATTTTTGTAAATTCGCCGCCTATGCTATTTATAGCGTGATTTTTCAGAATATTTACCTTTATAAAATCAAATACCATGGCTTTTGATTTAGATATGATCAAAAAGGTTTACGACCGCTACAGCACCCGCGTGGCTGCTGCCCGTAAAGCGACCGGCAAACCACTTACCCTAACCGAAAAAATTCTATATGCCCACCTTAGCGAAGGCGATGCTCAAAAAGCATTCGGCAGGGGTGTTGACTACGTTGATTTTGCCCCCGACCGTGTTGCAATGCAGGATGCTACCGCCCAAATGGCGCTTTTACAGTTTATGCAGGCAGGCCGCCCGCAGGTTGCCGTACCTTCAACCGTACATTGCGACCACCTGATACAGGCTCGCGACGGTGCTAATACCGACTTGAAAACAGCTAAGGATGTGAACCAGGAAGTTTATGATTTCCTGGCATCAGTTTCAGATAAATATGGTATAGGTTTCTGGAAACCGGGCGCGGGTATCATTCACCAGGTAGTTTTGGAAAATTATGCTTTCCCGGGTGGTATGATGATAGGTACAGATTCACACACCCCTAACGCGGGTGGTTTGGGTATGATAGCTATTGGTGTTGGCGGTGCCGATGCCTGCGATGTGATGGCCGGATTGCCATGGGAGCTAAAGTTCCCGAAACTGATAGGTGTAAAACTAACCGGTAAATTATCAGGATGGACCTCGGCTAAAGACGTAATATTGAAAGTTGCCGGTATATTAACCGTAAAAGGTGGCACAGGCGCTATTGTTGAATATTTTGGCGAAGGCGCACGTTCGCTTTCAGCTACCGGTAAAGGTACCATCTGTAACATGGGTGCCGAAATTGGCGCTACAACTTCGATATTTGGTTATGATGAAAAATCAGCCGCTTACTTAAAAGGCACTAAGCGTGCCGATATTGCTGAAATGGCTGATGCCATTGCCGAACATTTAACCGGCGATGCTGAAGTTTACGCCAACCCTGAGCAATACTTTGACCAGGTGATAGAAATAAACCTGAGCGAACTGGAACCACATGTAAACGGGCCGTTCACTCCAGATTTGGCTTGGCCTATCTCTAAATTCGCGACAGCAGTAAAAGAAAATGGCTGGCCTACAAAGCTTGAAGTTGGTTTGATCGGTTCATGTACCAATTCATCATACGAAGATATTACCCGTTCAGCGTCTATTGCTAAACAGGCAACCGATAAACATTTAAAAACAAAAGCGGAGTTTACCATTACCCCGGGTTCGGAATTGGTGCGTTATACGGTTGAACGCGATGGTTATTTGGGCACTTTTGAAGATATGGGCGGCGTGGTACTTGCTAATGCTTGCGGCCCTTGTATTGGCCAGTGGGCAAGGCACACTGACGATCCGACACGCAAAAACTCTATCATTACTTCGTTCAACCGTAATTTTGCCAAAAGGCAGGATGGTAACCCCAACACGCACGCGTTTGTGGCATCACCCGAAATTGTTACCGCCTTTGCAATAGCAGGAGATTTGACCTTTAACCCGCTTACTGATACGCTTACCAACGAGAACGGCGAACAGGTTAAATTCGATGAGCCTGAAGGTATTGAAATGCCGCTGAAAGGCTATGCCGTACAGGATGCCGGCTACCAGGCACCAGCCGAGGATGGCAGCCAGGTACAGGTAATTGTTGATCCAAAATCATCGCGCCTGCAATTATTAGAACCATTTGCAGCATGGGAAGGCACAGATCTGAAAGGATTAAATTTGCTGATCAAAGCTAAAGGCAAATGTACTACAGACCATATTTCAATGGCCGGGCCATGGCTGAAGTTCCGCGGACATTTGGATAACATATCGAACAACATGCTTATTGGTGCTATCAACTACTTTAATAATACTGCCGACAGCGTTAAAAATGAACTCACCGGCGAGTATGGCCCTGTACCTGCTACCCAGCGCGATTATAAAGCGCATAACATAGGTACAATAGTAGTTGGTGATGAAAATTATGGCGAAGGTTCATCGCGCGAGCATGCGGCAATGGAACCACGCCATTTAGGTGTACGTGCCATACTGGTAAAATCATTTGCACGTATACACGAAACCAATCTTAAAAAACAAGGCATGCTGGGCATTACTTTTGCCGATAGCAACGATTACGACAAAATACAGGAAGACGATACCTTTGATATTGTAGGTTTAACCACTTTTGCACCGGGCAAACAGTTAACCGTAGTGCTGCACCACAAAGATGGCTCGACAGAGCAATTCCAGGTAAACCATACCTACAATGCACAGCAGATAGAATGGTTTAAAGCCGGCGGCGCACTAAATATCATCAGGAGGCAAATGGCTTCTTAAGGTAAAAGCTTAAAGGTAAAAGTCGAAAGCCGGAATCTATTTAAAATAAGAAAGCCTTTCCATTTGGAAAGGCTTCTTTTGTAATTAGGATAAGGGTTATGTTGATATATAATTTTTATTTAGCGGTTTGTGTATCGCCAGGTTGGCTTTGATTATTATAAACAGGGGCCGAAGCAAATGATTGGGTGAAGTTTTCAAATACCTTTTGGCTTTCCTTCATCGTTTCTATATCCCGCTGTAGTTCATTGCAGGTAAAAACAGCTATACCATAATCGGTTTTTGCTTCATATTTTAATGATAGGTTCACCGAACTTGTATTCCAGTTATAAATAGCAGCATATTCCTTTGGTAACTCATTGAACTGGCCGTAATCTTTCAAAAAATCCCTTAATGCTTTATACGAATCGGTCATTTTAAAGAAAAGATAGATGTTTACTATCTTATTTTTATAAGTGCGTATAGCTACCTGCTGCAAGTTAAAATCTGAATCCACTTTTAAAACAGAGTCGTCCTGAAACACATAGCTAACGCAGCTATCAGCATCAAGCTGGCTGTTACCATCCATAAAAGCTAATTTATAAGGTTGTATTTCGCTTATATCCTGCCCTAATTTAATGCCATTAAAGCCGTTGCACGATTTTAAAAATTCTATAGATCCGGTTTTGGTTTTTGAAAAACCCAACATTGGGATAAATAATATAGCAATAACTAAAGCTACCCTTTTATAATTGCCGAATTGTTTTTTAACGTCAGGTTGCATAATCGTATAGGTTTTAGCAGGGCAGATCGCTCATACCCATAAACCTATAAACAAGTATGGTGCTACAATTTTCGATCGTGTAAAAATGGTGTCAAATGATGGTAAATAACCACCAATTTAACTGTGAGGTTAACAAACGCAATCAACCAGTTAATATTCCCGGTGGGGAGTATGTGGATGTGGGTTTAACTATGAGGAATAAAATTCCCAAATCACCAACGGCATTTTCTTTTCTGTTTATGATGCGAATTATCATTGTAAGCAAAATGTTACACAGCAGGCGGGTAATTCAATGATTTTTAAGATAACAGTATAAATTAAAAAGTATTTTAGTAGTTAAATGCCTTACTACAAGGGAAATATAATGGATTAACAGTTATAGTCACAAATGGCTATGAGCAAAAAATAAGAAGAAACCCGGCATTAAAGCGGTTACAAATCGGCCTTATAGCTATATTTGATTCTATTAGCAGGGCTTTGGTATAACCCAAAACAATCGGCAAAACTAATATATAAGCAAGATAGAACTAATGAAAAATTATAGCATTATCCTCATTCTTTGTGCATTCCTTTCTGCTTGTAGCTTACCTCCCACTTACATGGGTAGTAAATTTACGCCGACAACCAGGGTTGATATTTACTACTCGCCAAATGAGGTGAAAAGGGATTATAAAATTATTGGAAATTTACTGAGCCATAAGTACGTTAAAACAACAATTGAACATAACATGGTTGCCTTTGCCAAAAAAGCAGGCGGCGACGCAGTGATCATTATGCCGGCAGCCAATAACCATATAGAAGCAGAAGTGTTGAAATATAAGTAACAGCTATAATGTTATTTGCCAATGACACTATATAACCCCTTTTAGCCGATATTTGAGTGGATATTGTATTTTTGCAATAATTGAACAATATAGCAATGAGGTTTTCGCTTTTAAAAAGCCAGGGGTCTGGCAATGATTTTTTCCTGATAGATATTAGAGCGTATAATGGCGCTGTAACCCACGCCATGAAAAAACAACTTGCCTTATTTTTGTGCGACAGGAATTCTGAGTTTGGCGCCGATGGCATTTTATATGTAGATAATAGTGTTGCCGATGGCAAGATGGTAATATTTAATGCCGATGGATCGGAAGCGGAAATGTGCGGTAACGGAATAAGAATAGTTGCCCGCTATGTTGCTGAGCAGTTGAATAAGCCCGATGTTGTTATTGAAAACACTACCGGTATAAAATATCCCCTTAATTTGGTTGGCGATTTTTATGAGGATATAACCGCTTACGAACTTACTTTCCCTAAAGCAGATTTTGCACCCTCGGCTGTACCTATCAATATTAAAGGCCCTAAATTAATAAATGAGTTGATCCCCGAGCTTTCAACCGAAATAAAATTTACCGCATTGGCAATGCCCAACCCGCATATTGCCGGTTTTGTTAATGAAATTAACGAGGATAGTTTAAAAGCCATTGGCGAAAAGGCCAATAACCTGCAAAGCGTTCTGCCTAATGGCGTTAACGTAAACCTTGGCAAAATAATTAGCGCTACCAGCATATATGTCGCTACATATGAGCGTGGGGTAGGTATCACTTATTCATGTGGTACAGGTATGTTTGCCACAACGGTATCGGCGGTTATAAACGGTTTGGTAAACAAGGGCGAATGGATAACCCTTTTTAACAAAGGCGGCTACACCAAATGCCTGGTTAACGATGACTTTAGCGGCCGGATGATAGGTAATGCATCATACATTTACGAGACGGATATTGATTTCGATTTTGAACATAATAAGCTGTTTATTGCCGTAAACGGTAAAAAATACGCAGAAGAAGTTAATGCATACAGTAATTTATTACTGCATGTTAACGAAATGCAATAAATCTGTAAATATTATTTTCTGGCTTTTTTGTGCCATTTAGTGGGTTTTTTTGGCGAACCGCCATTTTTTATACTCCCAATAGCTATATGTTTGAACAAACTGGTGTGGTAATTAAATATTTATTATTATATTAGTCGCTTCATATGTATTGTAAGTGAACCTCACTTACTTATTGTGATAAGGTTTAGGTTTAAGCCTCCAAGCAGCGAGTGCGAGGAGGCTTTATTTATTAATTCTAACTTAATATATTATTATTCTCCAATAATAATTATCACTAAAACATAATTCGGTAATAATAAGTCTGTTTTATAAATTTACTACTTTGGTATAATCTTTAGTATAATTGTGTAAGGCAAAATAATTAATGGATTCAACATCAACGCATACACATGATGAGCACTGGGACCTGGAAATAAAACCCAATAACGGCCTTTTTCAACTGCACCTGAAAGATGTTTGGGCCTACCGCGACCTGTTGCTGCTTTTGGTACGCCGCGATTTTGTTAGTTTTTATAAACAGACCATATTAGGGCCGCTGTGGTTTTTTATTCAGCCTATATTTACCACCATCATATTTGTTTTTGTTTTTGGCAACCTGGCGGGCATCTCTACCGATGGTTTGCCGCAACCTCTTTTTTATATTGCCGGTATAACCGCCTGGAACTATTTTGCCGATTGCCTTAATAAAACCAGCACCGTGTTTAAGGATAATGCCAATATCTTCGGAAAGGTGTATTTCCCGCGTTTAATAATGCCTTTAAGTATCGTGGCATCAAACCTTATACGTTTTGGTGTGCAGATGTTGCTGTTTTTAGCCATGGTAATTTATTACTGGTCCAGCGGGCGTTATTTTGGCGCTAACTGGTATATATTACTGTTCCCGGTAATAGTGTTGCTGATGGGTTGCCTGGGCCTGGGGTTCGGCATGATCATTTCGGCCATGACCACCAAATACCGCGACCTGGCCTTTTTAGTAACCTTTGGCGTACAGTTGCTAATGTATGCTACTACGGTTATCTATCCGCTATCTACCGCTATAACCAAATACCCCAAATACGCCTGGATCATTAAATACAACCCCATGACGCCTATAATCGAAACCTTTAGGTACGGTTTTTTAGGCAAGGGCAGCTTTAGCTGGGGTAGCCTGGGCTATTGTGCCGGGGTAACATTTTTTGTCACCCTGCTGGGCATTATCATCTTTAATAAAGTTGAGAAAAAGTTTGTAGATACGGTTTAAGCCCGATAACCCCTTTAATATTTTTTGTTTGTAACTCGCTTGTGGTACGCGCTTAGGTAGCGGAATATAACATAGCTTAGTATTGTAATGCGTATAAATTGCATCGGGCCACAAGCGGGGACGCTGGCGGCAGCGGGAGAAGAAGATTGGATTGTGTAGTCGCAGGCCTACAGGCATAGTCGTCTGAAGCCTGGAGACTTCGGACAGCGGGGCGTTCCCCTTCGGGTCAGGCTTTCCGCTTATACTGCGCAGGGCATTAATCACGGGCCGGTATCCACTTCAATCCTTAACGCAAGAAACTGTTCCGTTCTCTCCCCGTGTAACACTCTCGCGAAACACCCCGCGCGTCATTGCGAGGTACGAAGCAATCTCTTTATGCTAAGTAATGAAGTGTTCGTTCTGTTGGAGTGTAACACTTTGCGAACATGGTATATTAAAAGTCACGAGTACACAACCGCATTGCCCGCCGCTGCATACCCGCGCCAATTTGATTTAAAATTAGGTTAATACATCATCTTAATTGCTTGTATTACCTTCGATGTATTCTAAAGTTTGATTTATCGATTGTAACTCGCTAACCACTTTGTCTAAACTTGTATTTTGTGAACTGGGCATACTATCAAGTATGTCATTCAATTTGTCATTTATTGATTGAAGCTCACTCAATATATCAGAATCGTCTTCATCCAATTCCATCACAACATAGCAATTTTCGTTTGAATTATCCTCGCCTTCAAATGCTACATTTACCGTTTTTACCACCCAGCCATCTTCTGCGAGTTCATTAATTTTATCTTCCATTCCCGCCAGCCAACCGCTAGTTAATATCTTATAAGTTTTCATTATTTTTATTTAGTTAATTATTAAAAAGCCCCCGTAGGGGCTTCATTTAATAGATTAAAGAGAGTAAACTTTTAACTTTAATAAGTTATCGTTTACTGAACCATCGGGATCGGTTTTTACGTATTCAACTCCATTACGTTTGCTAACTTCGACGTTCGCCGTGTTATTATTATAATGAGTAAAGTAGTAGTCCCCCCTTTTAATGTCAGCTATAACCGTTTTTACGTTTTCTGCCACTAACTGTTTAGTCGAAGGTTCCCAACAAACTAAGTGTGTAATGTGTTCATGAGTAGTGCCTGATGGCCTAACTATACCCACAACTAAGTACCCTTTTGTCATTTTTATACAATTACTGTTTCCGATTAGTTCGGCACCTCAGACTCTTGACATTATGCCGGAAACAATTATATTTGAATCGCGAAATTCAATACCGGCGGTTAAAGTTGTTCGTCTGTTCAGCTTTAGCCGCCTATCTTTCTCAATTGCTGTGCCATCTACCACTTCTAAGAATGTTTTTACCAATAATTCTGAAAAATGTAATTATTACTATAAGCTAAATTGTTTTGTTTTTCTCGGAAAGGCTATACTGCCTATATGTCAGCAACTTGCTGTTAAATTTGCCAATTATTTTGTTCCGTTCTCTTCCCTGTGTAACACTCACCAAAACACCCACCACGTCATTGCGAGGCGCGCGCAGGGTTTGAGCGAGCACAGCAACGAAGCAATCTCTTTGGATAGGTAATGAATATGCTAATCGGTGACTAAGCTTAAAGAGATTGCTTCGTACCTCGCAATGACGCACGGTGGTTTTGTTCCGTTCTCTTCCCTGTGTAACACTTTTATGTAACAATAACACTTTTTACAGTGCTTCAATTTCCTTAATTATCTCCTTTTGTAACCCTTCAATTATATCACGAAACTCTCCCAAATCAGGAAACTCACTTTTCATATACAATTCTTTATCAAAACTTGCCGGAGTAACGGTGTAAGCGAAAAATGCCAGCATAATAAAATTATATTCTTCACATCTTTCACCCAATATTTTTTTAGTATAACATTTCCTTAATACTTCAAGTCTCGCTAAATAGATTGATAGCTGGTTTTTATCATTCTCTGTCAAATACAGATCGCGGTACTCGTTATATTGGCTAAGAGTTGTCATTTTTTTACCTACAATATGTGGGTCTTTTAATATGTCGACCTGAAAGCTCAAATTGATAAATACTTGGTAATAGCTTCCAAGCTTTATGACTACCTCAAAAAGCTCCTCGTATTTGCCAACCAGTATTTGCTTCTTATTATTTCTGTTTGAATAATAAAGTGTGCTAATGGATACTAATAACGCAAAGACAGAAATAATGATTGTGATAACAGAAAATTCCATTGTGTTAAAGTTTTCTATAAATCTCCAATAAAATTTTCACGCTCACAATCCCTCTTGCTGGCGCACGCGTGCCGCGTGTGTTCCAAATGTTACTATTTTGTTCCGTTCTCTTCCCTGTGTAACATTCACCGAAACACCCACCACGTCATTGCTGTAATGACGCCCGGCGGGTTTGGTTCCGTTCTCTCCCAGTGTAACACCCACCGAAACACCCACCACGTCATTGCGAAGCGCGAGCAGGGATTGAGCGAGCGCAGCAACGAAGCAATCTCTTTAAGCCAGGTAGCCAATTTTGCATATTCGTAACCTATCCTAAGAGATTGCTTCGTACCTCGCAATGAACGCACGGGGTGATGGGTCGCGTTAGCGATTGGAGCGGATACCGGCCTGTGTTTAAGGCCTCGTGCAGTATGAGCGTAAAGCGCGGCCCGCTTCTATCAGCGGGAAACGCCCAAAGAGTATAGTCATCCCGACCCTGTTTCGGGATCTCACTATACAGGTTACCAACACAAGGGTTACTTAGCTTGTGGGATGCTGAAACAAGTTCAGCATGACGATGTGATATAATATTTTTTAAACCCCAACCGGTTCCAATATCTCACTCAACAACGCGATTGCCTGGTTGATGCTGCCGACGCCTTCGATGCTGAGGCGGAGGGTGCTTTTTACTTCTTTGAGGTTGGTGCGGCGGGGGTTGGCCTGCACAAAGCCGAGTACCTGCCTGAATACGGGCGTTTCGAAATACGGCGACTGCTGGTTGGTGATGAAGTAGCCGCGCAGCACGCCTTTCTTGAGCGATATTTTCTCGAAGCCGATGGCCTTGCCCAGCCATTGCAGGCGCATGGTGTTGAGCAGGTCGGTTACCTGTGGCGGCGGCGGGCCAAACCTGTCATGCAGTTGCTGGCGGAAGGCTTCGAGCTCGGTTTCGTTTTCCAGCTTGGCCATTTCGGCGTACAGGTTGTAGCGCTCGCTTAGGCTGGTTACGTATTCGTTGGGGATGAGTATCTCCAGGTCGGTATCTATCTGCGTAAAGCTGATGAACGGGCGCGGTTTTTCATCCTCAAAAACATCTTTAAACTCTTCGTCTTTAAGCTCCTGTATGGCCTCATCCAGTATCTTGTGGTACATCTCGAACCCTATTTCGGCAATAAAGCCGCTTTGCTCGGCGCCCAGCAGGTTACCGCTGCCGCGTATGTCGAGGTCGCGCATGGCCACGTTAAAGCCGCTGCCGAGGTCGCTGAACTCCTCGATGGCGCTTAGGCGCTTGCGGGCCTCGCTGGTGAGGGTGCTTAGTGGCGGGCTCAACAGGTAGCAATAGGCTTTTTTGTTGCTTCGCCCTACACGGCCACGCATCTGGTGCAGGTCGCTAAGGCCAAACATGTGGGCGTGGTTAATGATGATGGTGTTGGCGTTGGGTATATCCAGCCCCGCCTCGATGATGGTGGTGGCTACCAGTACGTCGTACTCGTGGTTCACGAATTTCAGCATCACATCTTCCAAAGCGTCGCCCTCCAACTGACCGTGCGCTATGCCTATGCGGGCCTTGGGCACCAGTTTATGGATCATGGCGCCGAGTTGCGGCAGGTCGTTCACACGGTTATGGATGAAGAATACCTGGCCGTCGCGGTTCACTTCAAATTCAACGGCTTCTTTTATCAGCTTATCGTTAAATACGTGTAATTCGGTAACAACAGGCTGACGGTTTGGCGGCGGCGTGGAGATGATAGACAAATCCCTCGCACCCATCAATGAGAAGTGCAGCGTGCGCGGGATAGGCGTGGCCGTCAATGTAAGCGTATCCACATTGGCACGCATTTGCTTTAGCTTTTCTTTGGTTGATACACCGAATTTCTGCTCTTCGTCAATGATCATCAAACCCAAATCCTTGAATTTTACATCCTTGCTTACTAAGCGGTGTGTGCCTATGATGATATCGACCTTGCCTTCTTTCAGCTTTTCTAATGTATCTTTTATCTGCTTGCTGCTTTTAAAGCGGTTCACATAATCAATATTGCAGGGGAAGCCTTTGAGGCGATCGCTAAAGGTTTTGTAGTGCTGTGCCGCGAGGATGGTGGTAGGCACCAAAATGGCTACCTGCTTGCTATCGGCTACGGCTTTAAAGGCGGCACGCACGGCTACCTCGGTTTTGCCAAAGCCTACGTCGCCGCAAATGAGCCTGTCCATCGGGTGCGGCGATTCCATATCTTTTTTGAAGTCGGCGGTGGCTTTTTCCTGGTCGGGCGTATCTTCATAAATGAACGATGCCTCCAACTCGGTTTGCAAATAGCTATCGGGCGAGAAGGCGTTACCATGCTGCGACTTGCGTTTGGCGTATAGCTTGATCAGGTCGCGGGCTATGTCTTTAACTTTTTTTTTTGTGGTTTTCTTCAGGCGCTCCCAGGTATCAGTACCCAGCTTGTTCATTTTGGGCACAGCACCTTCCTTACCACTATACTTGCTGATGCGGTTAAGCGAATTGATGTTTACGTACAGCAGGTCGTTATCGGCATACAGCAGGCGTATCATCTCCTGCATTTTGCCGTTCACCTCAATCTTTTCCAAACCATTGTACTTGCCTATGCCGTGGTCGATGTGGGTAACGTAGTCGCCGGGTTTTAGCTCGCGCAATTCCTTTAGGGTGATGGCTTGTGAACGCTGGTAGCCCTTCTTCAGCTTGTATTTGTAATAGCGGTCGAATATCTGGTGATCAGTATAGCAGGCGAGCTTCTGTTCATTATCCACAAATCCTTCGCGAATGGATATACTGATGGGGGTAAATTTTACGGTTTTGTCGAGGTCATCGAGAATGGCGTAAAGGCGCTCTACCTGTCGTGCTGAATCGGTGAGTATGAAATTCTCGATCTTTTCGGCCTCGTTATTTTTAAAGTTATGGATGAGCAGCGTAAAATCCTTATTGAAGGATGGCTGCGGGCGCATGTCAAAGTTGATGGCGGCATTCGGCGTGTAAAAGAATTGCTTGCCAAATTCCACCACCGGGAAATCACTTAGCTGCGATGCGATGAGCTTTTCATCAGTAAACCCAAATTTAGGGTCGATCCAATCAGGGTTCTTCTCTTTTTCATCAGAAGATAAAGCCTTCCATAATTGGGTAGCTTTTTTGTAGCCATCCTGGATAATATCCAGCGTAAACTGCACATCCTTTATCCACACCTGAGTACCACCATCGACATATTCCAGCAGGGTGATGTTATTTTCAGTCAGGAATTTAGATTGAACGTTGGGTACGATGGTGATGCTTTTTACCTGCTCAACCGATAGCTGGCTCTCTATCTCAAAGGTACGGATGGATTCGACCAAATCGCCGAAGAATTCTACGCGATAAGGCAATTCATGCGAGAAGGAGAAAATATCCACTATACCCCCACGGATGGAGAATTGACCGGGTTCATATACGAAGTCGACCCTGTCAAAATCATATTCTACCAAAAATTCGTTGATAAAGTCGAGGCTTAGTTTGTTATTAACGCCTATTTCTAATGTATTCTTTTCGAGGGATGCACGGTCGATCACCTTCTCGGCCAATGCCTCGGGATAAGTAACCACCAACTGACCAAATTCAGTAGCATGATTCAGCTCGTTCAATACCTCGGCACGGGCAAGCACGTTACTGCTGTCGGGCTGGGTAAATTCAAATGGTTTACGGTATGATGAAGGGAAAAGTAGTATCTCTTTGCCTGTAAGGTTCTCGAGGTCAGCCTGGAAATATCCGGCTTCTTCACGATCCGGAAGAACGAACACCATATGCTGGTGCTGTAAAAAATACAAAGCTACCGCCATGGCCGAATCGCTTGATCCCACCAAACCACGAAGCTGAATCCTTGGGTTTTTAGCAGCGTTAAGGGCTTGCGCCAGGGCTGTTACCCGTTCATCTGCTTTATACTTGTCTAATATATCACGGATGTTCAAAACGGTGCAAAGATACGCAAAAAAGGGCTTTTAGACCAATCGGCGCAAATTCTAAATTAATTATAAAACAATATTGTGACTAAATTCCTTTTTAAATCATAGCTTTAGTGTGCAATTCGCATTAAAGCCAATTATTTAACCAAATTACTATTACAATGAAGAATGCATTTATCACCGGGATTGTTATCGGTATCCTAAGCGGTTTGTGGTTATTTGTTATGCACTTAGCAGGGTACGACCTAAACAAGGACCAGGTTGCGCCTTATGAATATTTTTCGATCATTATACCTGTGGCAGGATTGTATTTCGGCATCCGAAATTATCGCGATAATGATTGCGGCGGTAATATGGGCTTTTTGGAAGCCTTGATACAGTGCTTTAAAATATTGGTACTGGCAGGCGTTATAGCCGTTTTTGCGGGGATATTATACATCAGCTACATCAGCGCCGGCAACAACCTGCGCGATTTCTCGGGCCGCATGTTTGGCGCATTGTTAATTGGTTTGTTAAGTGCATTAGCTATATCTTTGATGCTGACAACCAAATCAAACAAAGTTGATTAGAGCTTTCTATTACAAATATTTCGAGCTAACCTTCTGGATAAGCGCCTTAATAGCTTTAGGTATTAGCGATCCTACACTGGCGTCGCATTACACCCTGTGCCCTTTAAAGTTAATGGGCATAACGTGGTGCCCTGGTTGTGGTTTGGGGCATTCCATAGCTTTTTTATTGCATGGGGATGTTCGTGATTCATTCCATTCGCATTGGTTCGGTGTACCTGCTTTGGTTACTATTGTTTACAGGATTGTTGATTTGATAAGGCAACGAATCGCTGATCATGGTGCTGATTTCACCGATTACGCTGATTTTAGGAGAAAGCCTTAATTTAATTACTGTTCGCAATTGTTACATTGGTAAAGAACGAACACTTTCAAGCTAAAAAACTCAAAATCTGCGCAATCAGACCAATTAGCCCAAAATCAGTGATCTACCGATATATTCACCAGCCTTACCGACATATTTAAAACCCCTGCCAGTTTTGCTTTGCTCAAGTTTTAATTCTACCTTAGTTTTACATCACAATTAAAGCAATAACAACACCACTTAAATCAAAACAATATCATGGATCCGTTTCAAAATCCTTACATGTCATTACCGGGTATTTCGCCCGAAGAGATAGGCTTTTTACAACAGGCTACACAGGGCCTTAATGAAAGCCAAAACAAGTATTTCTTTATGGTATATGCCGGCAAACGTAAAAGCCCGCAGGATATGCTTATCTTTTGCCTGGTTGGTACTTGTTTGGTACCCGGCTTGCAGCGCTTTATCATAGGCCAGATAGGTATGGGGATATTATACCTGTTCACAGGCGGCTTATGCCTTATCGGCTCGATAGTCGACCTGGTGAACCACAAAACACTTGCTTTTGAATACAACAAAAAAGTAGCTTACGAAAGTTTCCAGATAGCCAAAATGGGGGCGTAAGCTAATAAATAGGATTAGCAGAATATTAATGCTAATCCTATTTATAGTGCCCTTTTAAAGAGTGAATTTTAATAATTTGTTTGTTTTCCAGTATTTGGTATATTAACCTATGCTCCCTGCTGATTCGCCGCGACCATAAACCCGATAGGTTATGTTTTAAAGCTTCAGGTTTACCAATTCCGGTAAATGGGTCTTGTTGTATGGCGTAAAGTAGTTGTTGAATTTTACTTTGAATTGATTTATCGCCTGATTTTTTCCAATATTCAATATCCTTCTGAGCCTCTTCAGAATATATTATTTCCATAGGTCTTCAGTTTTTATAGCCTTATAATTTCCGGCTTTAAAATCTTCTTCACTACGTTTTATTTTTTTTACAAATTCTGGGTTATATGGCGATTTCTCTTCTTCAAAACGAATTTTTAAAGCCTTCATAAAAGCTTTTAACGCCAATAGTTTTTCTTCGCTTTCAGGATGTACAATTAATGTTCCCATAATTCAAATTTACAATTTTATTTTTTCAGTTTCAGCACAATTTTAATAGCTTAGCCATAACCATGAAACTATCAGCCCTTACTGATTACCTTGAAAGCCTGGCGCCACTGGCCTACCAGGAAGATTATGACAATTGCGGCCTTATCGTCGGCAACCCGGGACAGGAAATATTCCAGGCGCTGGTATCGCTTGATTGTACCGAAGCGGTGGTTGATGAGGCTATTGCCAACAATTGCCAGGTGATTGTGTCGCATCACCCCATAGTTTTTAAGGGTTTAAAAAAGTTCAACGGCAAAACCTATGTGGAGCGCGTGGTTGAAAAAGCTATACGGAATAACATTGCTATCTACGCCATCCACACCAATCTCGATAATATCAACACCGGCGTTAACGCTAAGATTTGTGAAACGCTGGACGTAAAAAATACCCGTGTATTAGTTCCTAAACATAACCTGCTGAAAAAGCTGGTTACCTATGTGCCTATAGCACAGGCAGAGCAGGTGCGCAATGCCTTATTCCATGCGGGTGCAGGTAACATCGGCAATTACAGCGAGGCCAGTTTTAATGCCGAAGGTACCGGCACCTTTAAAGGCAATGAATTCTCCGACCCCTATGTAGGCGAACCGGGTGTAAGGCATACCGAAGAAGAAATAAGAATAGAGGTGATCTACCCCGCCAATTTGGAAAGCAAAATTTTAATGGCGCTGGTACTGGCGCATCCTTATGAGGAAGTGGCTTACGACCTGTACAACCTCACCAATCCCAACCAACAGGTAGGTTCAGGCATGATAGGCGAATTGGATATAGCGGTAAATGAAGAAGCTTTTTTGGGCCTGGTGAAAGAAAAAATGCAGGCGCATGTAATTCGTCACACCGCGTTTACTAATAAACACATAAAAAAAGTAGCGGTTTGTGGCGGCGCTGGTGGGTTTTTATTGAAGCAGGCCATAGCTGCGGGAGCCGATATTTTTATCACTGCCGACTATAAATACCACGAGTTTTTTGATGCCGAAGGAAAGATACTGATAGCCGACATTGGGCACTTTGAGAGTGAGCAATTTACGCAACAATTATTAGTTGATATTATTAGAAAAAAATTTAGTACCTTTGCCGTCCGTTTAACAGACATTAATACAAACCCCGTCAAATATTATATTTAATGGAACAAACCGTAGAACAAAAGCTTAAAGCTTTATACGAACTACAAACTATCCACACCAAAATTGATAAGATCCGCCAGGTAAGAGGTGAATTACCAATGGAAGTTGCCGATCTTGAAGATGATGTAGCAGGCCTTGAAACCCGCATCCAGAAGATAAAAGGCGAGCTGGATGATTTGGAAGATGACATAGTTACCCGCAAAAACCTGATAAAGGAAGCGCAATCAAACATCAAAAAATACGAAACCCAGCTAAACGAGGTTAAAAATAACCGCGAGTATGATGCTATTTCGAAAGAAATTGAGATACAGGGTTTAGATATACAGGTAAGCGAAAAGAAAATACGTGAATTTGGTTTTGAAATTGTAACTAAAACCCAGGTTTACGAAAAAGCCCTCGCCGACCTTGAAGCGCGTAAAGCCGACCTTGACGCTAAAAAAGCGGAATTAGGTACCATTACCGCTGAAACCCAAAAAGACGAGAACGAACTGACTGCCCAGGCTGAAAAAGCCACTGCAAATATCGAAGACCGTTTATTATTTGCCTACAACCGCCTGCGCGGCAACGCAAAGAATGGTTTGGCAGTAGTAACCATTCAGCGCGATTCATGCTCAGGCTGCTTTAACCAAATCCCGCCACAGCGCCAGTCGGATATCCGCCAGCGCAAAAAGATCATTGTTTGCGAACACTGCGGGCGTATATTGGTTGACGAAATGATGGCCATGGAAGCCGAAAGCAACGTAACCGCTTAATTATTAAATCTCAAATTACATTATACATAAGGCTCCGGAAACGGGGCCTTTTTAGTTCATATGCTTTACGTCCTTTTCAATGATATTTTTTAGCCCATTGAGCAGGGATCTTTGATTTCTATAGTAGTTCTTATTGAAATGCTTACTATCAATATACTTTGTTTCGAGGTCAAAGTCATCTATCTTTTTTTCTAAAACCTTCTCTCCAATATAAATGTCAAAAAAACTAATGCAGCTATGATCTATAGTCACATCATAAGTTACCGGTTTGCCTTTAACCATTTCTGTATACTGCGGCATTTTTAATTTTTGATTTTTTACTATGGAAAAGTTCTTTCTTATACGCGTTAGAAATTGAGGGCTAATCAACTTAGCTTCATGATCCTCACATTCATCAAATCTTTGGATAAAACACTTATCCTTTTCCATCCATACCAAATAATTTTTCTCATGTGCCACACATGAATCAGGATAATAGGGATAAATGCCACCTATGCACTCCACATAATAACAAACAATGGTGTCAATTTTTTTGGCTTGTAATTGATGTATCTTATCCACTATCTTCTTGCCTGTTGCTGTACTTGTATCACTCTGTGCTTTGCAGGTAATACTCAATAGGCAGATAAGACAAAATGTGATAAAGGTTTTCATACTTAAATATAAGTATGTCCTTTAATAAACTCTATCTTATTTAAAAACTTTTAGCCTCTTTTAGTATTTTAGTTTTATTAATATTATTTGAAATGAAAAGAAAATACTTCATGCTTATCATGCTTGCCTCATTGGCAAGCTGTTCAAATAATAAAAAAGCAGCTAATAATTCTGCTGATTCAGGGAACGTTCACAAACTTTGGAAATTCGATACCGTTAGGTCAGCAAATAAAAATATGGGCGCTGTTTGGGTAGGCCGAAATGTGTTGGATTTGACTAAACCTGATACGCTTCGTTTCAGCTACAAAAGCAACAAGGCTATGCCGACTTCTTACTTGTATAAGATCAGTCACGATACCATTTTTGTGAGTAACAGCCCTGCTTACAAAATCCTGAAATTAAATAGTAAAGAATTGGAACTATATGCCATATTCAACGGCAAAAAATCAAGCGATAAAGACTCCATCATAATGGTTTATAAAGTAAAATAAATTGAAGCTGCGAGTTACCTATTTCCTGCTTATTATACTTACCATCATAATCGGACTATTATCTCGGCATTACAGCGCTATTCCTTTGTTTATTGGCGATGTATTGTGGGCATTAATGGTGTACTTCATTGTACGCTTCTTATTCATCCATAAAAGCATTAAAACAGCAACCATTTATAGCCTGCTATTTTGTTACGCGATAGAGTTTAGTCAGCTTTATAAAGCGCCGTGGATAGATAATTTAAGGCACACGCTATTCGGCAGGCTAGTTTTGGGCGAAACCTTTCTCTGGGGCGACTTGCTTAGTTATACAGTTGGGATTGTCATCGGAATTTTGCTTGATAGATTAATTTGCCATCCAAAACTGTAGAGACGCAATACCTTTCGTCTCTCATGGTGAGATTGAATATCCCCGGAGACGCAAAGTATTGCGTCTCTACTAAAACATACTCGTCTGCTTGCCACCTTTCGGAACGAACAGCGTATGATCAAATGGCGGCATTACCCTGCCGCTTAAAAATCGGTTACAGGCCATACGGAACAGTTGGTGAATAGATTCAGCCACCGCACCTTCACCACTCATCCTGCGGCCAAATTCGCTGTCGTTCAGCTTGCCTTCGTGGCAGTTTTTAATAAGGTTCAATACCTTCTCGGCCCTATCGGGGAAAGCTTTATATATCCAGTCGCTGAATATCTCAGCGATACTGCCATTCAGGCGTACAATCGTAAACCCGGCAGCACGGGCACCTCTGTCGGCAGCCGCTTTAATAATATCGGGTACTTCATTACTGTTCAAGCCTGGGATTATTGGGGCGGCCATCACCCTAACTGGCACACCAATTTCCGATAGCTTTTGTATTACTGCCAGTCTGCCTGTGGCAGTTACGGTACGTGGCTCCAGCTTTTGCCTTAACTGCTCATTTAACGAGGTAATAGATACATTCACATGCACCAAATTCATTTTTGCCAGTTCGCCCAAAATATCCACATCCCGCAATATCACATTATTTTTGGTGATGATGCTAACCGGGTTCTTATACTGTAAAAATATCTGCAATAATGATCGCGTTATCTTCAGCCTGCGTTCCATCGGCTGGTAACAATCCGTATTGCCCGATAGCAGGATGGCCACCGGAGTATAGTTCTTCTTGTTGAAATACTGCTCCAGTAATTCTGCTGCATTACGTTTTACAATTATTTTACGCTCAAAATCAAGCCCGGCGCTAAAGCCATAATATTCGTGCGTGTTACGGGCATAACAATAAATGCAGCCATGTTCGCATCCCTGGTACGGGTTTATCGAAAACATGTGGCTCAGATCAGGGCTGTTTGATTCGCTTACAATTTTTTTAGGGTTCTCCTCAAAAATTTGTGTGGCAGTATTTTCCAGCAAAGGCTCGTCAAGTCCCTCAATATGCTCAAGCACATATTTATTCTTCAGGAATTTGTTGTGTGTGTTTACCTGGGCCCCCCGGCCTTTAAAAAACTCGTCATTATCAGCGTGTGCCATAATGCAATATTGCTAATATTTTTAGCAAATTACAAATCTATCAACTTATTTTTTATGTCAATAGGTTCCAGGGCTTATGGGGCGCTTACCGTATCACCCGTCCAGCAAAAACACAAACAACTCTTTAGGCCCATGGGCGCCTAAAACAAGCGTTTTTTCAATGTCGGCAGTACGACTGGGGCCGGTAACTGTGGTAAGCATAGATGGCAGACGCTGGCCATACCGGCCTTTAACCAGTTTAAAGGCATCTTTTAAATCGCCAACCAGTTGCGAGGTATAGGCCAATACAATATGTACAGGCGGGTATATGCTCAGGCGGCGACCTGCCATGTTCGAGTTGGATAGCAGTATACTGCCATTACGCGCAATTAATGCTTCGCAAAGGGTAAAGCCAACCTGGGCCCCTTCAAAATCTTTGTCGGTTTCAAAAAAGGGATAATCATAGCGGGCCAGTATATCCTGCAAGGCAGGTTCCCAGCAATATATTTTATGCCATTTGCGTTCTTCAGCAAGGTTTAGCAGGGTTTCAATAAATTGTATCTCATCCTCGCAGTAAGCAAACTGGCCCTGTACAGCGGTAAATTGCTCGGCAAAAGCCACTTCCAGTATTTCTTCTTCAGGGGGGTAAAGAGGCTGGTCTTCCAGGTTGGGATAAGGGTTATCCCGTTTTTCGAGCAGGGCTTTGCGTATCTTTTTAAGTAATTTTTCTTTTGATGTAGTTATATCGCGCATTTCCCTAAGTCAAAATTCAAAATTCAAAAGTCAAAATTCAGACAACATTTGAGCTTTTTGAATTTTGACTTTTGAATTTTAACTTAATTATTCCGTACCAGAAGATTCCGTCTCATCCGGGTTTCTTTCAAATGTTCCCGAATGGTCTCCAACGCCTTCATGAACAAAACTTTGCGCGGCAGGTTCCTGGTTTGATTCAGCGGCGCCATTCACAAATTCATCATAAGTTGTGCGGTTATCAAACGGGCGTTTACCTAATATTTCTTCCAGGTCTGATTGGAATAGTATTTCCTTTTCTATCAGCTTATTTGCTAATTTTTCCAGGCCTTCACGTTTATCGGTAAGTAGCTGCTTGGTGCGGGCATAAACTGAGTTTATCTGGTTGCGCACTTCATCATCAATCAACTCCGAAGTTTTTTCGGAATATGGTTTGTTAAACTGGTATTCGCCCTGGGTATCGTTAAATGATACATTACCAACCTTTTCATTCATACCATAAATGGTAACCATGGCGTAAGCCAGTTTGGTAATACGCTCCAGGTCGTTTTGGGCACCTGTTGATATTTTACCAAAGGTTATATCTTCGGCAACGCGGCCGCCAAGTGTCATGCACATACCGTCTTCCAGTTGCTCAATGGTATATAAAAATTGCTCTTTTGGCAGGTATTGTGCATAGCCCAGCGCAGCAACACCACGCGGAACTATAGATACCTTAACCAGCGGATCGGCATGTTCCAAAAACCAGCCGGCAATGGCGTGGCCCGCTTCGTGATAAGCCACAATGCGTTTTTCTTCAGGCGATATGATCTTATTCTTTTTCTCCAAACCACCTATCACCCGGTCAATAGCATCCTGGAAATCCTGCATATCAACCGCCTCTTTGTTTTTACGGGCGGCTATCAAAGCGGCCTCGTTACAAACATTGGCAATTTCAGCTCCGGCAAATCCGGGGGTTTGTGCCGATAATTTCTTAGCATCTACACCTTCTGCCAGTTTAACCGGTTTTAAGTGTACCTTGAATATCTGCTCGCGGCCTATCAGGTCGGGCTTATCAATAGATACCTGCCTGTCGAAACGGCCGGGGCGTAATAAAGCCGAGTCCAATACATCGGGGCGGTTAGTAGCTGCTAATATAATGATACCTGAATCGGTACCGAAACCATCCATTTCAACCAGTAACTGGTTCAGGGTGTTCTCACGTTCGTCGTTACCACCTACAATATTGTTTTTACCACGGGCACGGCCAATGGCATCAATCTCATCAATAAATATAATACAAGGGGCTTTGTCCTTCGCCTGGCGGAACAGATCGCGCACACGCGATGCACCTACACCCACAAACATTTCTACGAAGTCGGAACCCGACAGCGAGAAGAAAGGTACCTGCGCTTCGCCTGCAACAGCTTTTGCCAGCAAGGTTTTACCTGTACCCGGCGAACCTACCAGCAATGCGCCCTTAGGTATTTTGCCGCCCAGGTTGGTATATTTTTTAGGATTTTTGAGGAAATCGACGATCTCCATTACCTCCTGCTTGGCTTCTTCAAGGCCGGCAACATCATTAAATGTTACCGATACCTGTGCTTCTTTATCAAATAAAGTTGCTTTAGACTTGCCGATATTGAATATCTGCCCGCCCGGCCCGCCGCCAGATCCGCCCGACATACGGCGCATCACGAACAGCCACAAGGCAACAACCAATACCACCATTATAACTATCTGTACAAGCGGATTGGAAAAAAGGCTGGCACTTTCCCGGTACTCAGGCAATATCTTTTGCGCGTCGGGCACATCCTTCTGTACTGCGCTAACCGACTGTTTCAGGCTTTCGTATGATGCATCGGTAAAATAAAACTGGGGGCTGCTGCTGCCTGTAGGTATATTGGTAACAGAATTTTGGTCTTTTTTTATCTCTGCAAATTCCGGCTTGCTATTTATGCTGCTTTGTTTAATATAAACATCGGCCTGCACAAAATCGCCGGTTTTTGAGGCTACGACCCTGTCAACGTCGCCCGCTTTCAAATACCCTTCAAATTGCTGAAAGGATATTTGTTTGCCGTTATCAGTTTGCATAAAAAGCACAAAAGCAAACATGGCAAATAAAATAACCCCATAAATCCACATCGGATTAAATTTTGGGGGTTTGGCAGGCTTTTTATTTGATAATTTACGTATAGGGCGAGGTTTTTCCAATTTATTATCTTTAGGATCTTTCATTTTTTTACAAGCACAAATTTACAATTTAAACATTAACAAGGCACATAAACGTATGCTTGTCAGGCACTGCGGTAGTTTTTTATTTCGGCATCGCCCCAAAGGTCTTCAACCCCATAAAACTCACGTTTATCCGTCCTGAAAATGTGTATAACAACGTCTACATAATCCAGCAATATCCATTCGCTATACTCCAACCCTTCTTTGCGCCAGGGTTCCTGCTGTGTAGCTTTATAGATCTCTTCTTCAACACTATTTGCAATTGCTTTTACTTGGGTGGCCGAGTCAGCATGGCAGATAACAAAATAATCTGATACTGAACTGAAAATATTCCGGAGGTCTAACCTGACAATGTCATTGGCCTTCTTTTCCTGCATGCCATGTATGGCCAACTCAGAAATATATGCGGATTCCTTTAACGCTTTACTTTTTACCATCAAAAAGAATTAGTTTTGAACGTAATTTAGTTACAATTTATTATACTTTGCAAAATAACACATTTTCAGGATTATTTGTTGGCCAAAATTTAATCACAATTAAACAAGTTGACTCAACAAACACATTCCTTAAGAATACCTTGTCAAATTCCAAGCCATTGCCTGAGGGAACGGTCATTATGGCAGAAAGCCAGTATGCGGGCCGCGGGCAGCAACAAAACCGCTGGCATAGTGAGGATGGGAAAAATTTAACCTTCAGCCTGCTGCTCAACCCCACTTTTCTGCCTGTTGCCAACCAATTTGACCTTACAAGGGCTATAAGCCTGGGTGTTTATGACGGGCTTAAGCCGCTTTTAGGCGACCAGTTAAAAATTAAATGGCCTAATGACATTTATTATGGCGATAAAAAATTAGGCGGAATGCTGATAGAAAATTTATTGCAGGGCACACAGATAAAGCAGTCGGTTATCGGTATTGGATTGAATGTAAACCAGGAAACTTTCCCGGATTGGGTGCCTAACCCAACTTCTGTAGCTCAAATCTTACAGAGAAATGAGGATTTAAAAGTAATATTGTCGCACATTTGCAATAATATCGAGGGATGGTATTTAAACCTGAAAGCTGGTAAATCTGCGCTTGTAAGGGAATCGTATCTTGAAATATTATATTGGTTAAACGAAGAGCATAAATTCCGGTCAAAAGGTTTGGAGTTTAGCGGCACAATACAAAATGTAAAAAATAACGGCATTTTAGTTGTTCGTCACAATATTAACTCAGAATTTGAGTATAGCTTTAAAGAAATTGAATTTTTAAATAAATAATAAAAGATGAAGAAGTTATTGTTATTGATAACCGTATTGATGGTAAGCGCGGGAGCCTTCGCGCAAATTGAAACACCAGTAAAATGGGCCTATGGTGCTAAAAGAATAAGCGCTACCGAAGCTGTTGTATTTTTAAAAGCCACTATTGATGATGGCTGGCACATTTACTCACTAAATGTAAAAGATGGCGGCCCTATAAAAACATCGTTTACATTTCCGGCGTCAAAAGATTATATTTTAGATGGCAAAGCTTCAGAGCCAAAGCCGGTTACTAAATATGAGCCAACGTTTAAAATGGATGTCGCCTATTTTGAAAAATCGGTTATCTTCCAGCAAAAAATAAAATTGAAAACTGCGGGTGCAACCGTTGTTAAAGGCACCCTTGAATATATGACCTGTAACGATCATAAATGCCTCCCACCCGATGATATTGATTTCTCAATCCCGATAGGTAAATAAAACCCACAGCCTCGAAAATGAAATTAACCAGCAGCCGGTTTATACTGCGCTATTTGCTCATGGCCTGCATGGCACTTTGTGCATTTGTGACTGTTCCGAAATTTGCACACGCCCAGAAGACAGATTCAACTTCATCAGGCGATGTGCAGTTTACCAGTATACCAACCGCTGCCGATAGCATTGCCATGCGCAAAAAAGCGCATGATAGTTTATTAAAAACTCAAGCTAAACAAGCGAAAACAACGGTTGTAAAAGCTGAAGGAAAAGAAAAACCCAAATCGCTTTGGGCCATATTTCTAACAGGGCTTATAGGTGGTTTTACCGCGGTGCTTATGCCGTGTATTTACCCGCTGCTGCCATTAACTGTTAGCTTTTTTACCAAGCGGGCAAGCTCGCGCGCCACAGGTATAGCGCATTCACTGGTTTATGGTTTATCTATTATTGTTATTTATGTGGCTCTGGGGATGCTCATATCTATCGTATTCGGTTCGGATGCTTTGAATGAACTGGCGACCAACGGCATATTCAATATATTTTTCTTTTTACTGCTGGTTGTTTTTGGTATTTCATTTTTAGGTGCTTTCGAAATTACACTACCAAGTTCGTTAGGTAATAAGCTTGATGCCAATGCCGATAAAGGCGGAATAGCCGGGTTATTTTTTATGGCAGCTACTTTGGTAGTGGTTTCGTTCTCATGCACCGGACCCATTATTGGCACATTACTGGTTGATGCAGCCTCAAAAGGCGACAGGCTTGGCCCTGCCATTGGTATGCTGGGTTTTTCAACAGCTTTAGCTTTGCCATTCACCGCATTTGCCTTGTTCCCTTCGGCCTTAAAGAGCCTGCCAAAATCAGGTGGCTGGCTGAACAGTATTAAAGTGGTGCTTGGTTTTCTGGAACTGGCATTCGCGCTTAAATTCCTGTCCAATGTTGACCTGGCTTATCATTGGAACTGGTTCGACCGCGAAATTTTTCTTTCATTATGGATCGCCATAGGTTTGTTAATGGGATTGTACCTTATCGGCAAGATCAAGTTTTCGCACGACAGCGATCTGCCTTACCTGTCTATCCCGCGTACCTTTTTTGCCATAATTGTTTTTGCGTTTGTAATATATATGGTTCCCGGTTTGTGGGGTGCACCGTTAAAATCCATCAGTGCGTTTTTGCCGCCAATGGCTACGCAGGACTTTGACTTGTCGCAAACACCAGGCGGTTCAACTGGTCCGGCTTCTACGGCCACAACAAGTTCCACCGTGCATAAATACGCTGAAAATTACACCCGCATTAAAACCCGCGGACTTGATGCATGGTATGATTACAACCAGGCTTTGCAGGCATCAAAAGACCAGCACAAACCTATATTTATTGACTTTACCGGATTTAACTGTGTAAATTGTCGAAAAATGGAAGCTAATGTGTGGACAGACCCGCGTGTATTCAACCACCTGAAAAATGATTTTGTGATGCTGCAACTAGTGGTTGATGACAAAGCGGCTTTGCCTGCCGGGGAAGGTTTCGTTTCAACTTACAGCGGTAAAAATATTACCACCCTTGGCGGTAAATGGAGCGACCTGGAAGCATCCCGGTTCAATTCAAACTCGCAGCCGCTTTATGTTTTGCTTGATAGTGACGGCAATTTACTTAAGGACAAAACCGGACAGGATATACAACCATCACCAGCCGATTACGATGTTGAAAGCTACCTGAAGTTTTTGGAAAACGGTATCGCAGCTTATAAAAAATAACAATAACATTCCCTATACTGGCCTCCTTTATCCCTAACAATTTAAAGCGAAAAAACCATCGCACGCAAAAAAATTTAATGTATTTTTGCGCGAATTATTATAGTGTAATTATTACACCTTATGGTTTGGCTATTGATCAAAAACATCACAATTTTATAACGCAGTACAGCGTTTTTTATAAAAATGACGCAGATTAAAAATATAGGATTATTTACATCGGGCGGCGATGCGCCGGGCATGAATGCTGCCATTAGGGCAGTTGTGCGTACCGCTTTATATTATGATATTGAAGTTACCGGCATATTGCGCGGCTACCATGGCATGATAAGGGGCGAGTTTCAGCCAATGGGGCGAAAATCAGTTTCGAACATTGTGCAGCGTGGCGGCACTATTTTAAAAACTGCCCGCAGCGACCAGTTTAAAACACCCGAGGGCCGTAAAAAAGCTTATGACCAGTTAAAAAGCCAAAACATTGACGCGCTGGTAGCGGTTGGCGGCGATGGAACTTTTACCGGTGCAAATATTTTTGCAAGCGAGTATGATATACCCATAGTTGGCTTACCTTGTACAATTGATAACGATTTGGCAGGTACTGATTTTACCATAGGTTATGATACCGCTATAAATACGGTAGTAAACGCGGTTGATAAAATAAGGGATACCGCAGAATCGCATGACAGGTTATTTATTGTAGAAGTAATGGGCCGCGATTCGGGTTTAATAGCCTTACGTACAGGCATTGCCGCCGGGGCCGAAGCCATATTGATACCTGAGAATAAAGGTGGTATGGCCCATTTGTTCGACAGGCTGGAGAACGGGCGTAAAGACAAAACATCGCGTATTGTAATAGCCGCCGAAGGCGATGACGCAGGCGGTGCTTTTGAAATAGGCCGTATTGTAACCGAAAAATTCCCGCATTATGATACCCGGGTGTCAATATTAGGGCATATACAACGTGGTGGCAAGCCAACCTGTATGGACCGTGTGCTGGCAAGCCGTGTAGGTGTTGCAGCTGTTGAAGCGCTGCGCGACGGCCACCGGAATGAAATGATAGGGGTAGTACATAACGATATTTCGTACACGCCGTTTGATCATGCCATAAAGCATAATATCGAGATCAACGCTAACTTCCTGAAAATAGTAGAGATACTGTCGCTGTAAATTACCTGGTTACTTTCTGTCGCTGAATGTGGTATCAACTATTTGGTGAATCACCGTGTCTATCTCATTGCCAACATACAGCAGTTGCTCAATTATCTCCTTGTTCTCGGGGTTATAAAAATTATCCCTGTCGATAATATTTATCAGCCCCAGCATATTAGCCACAGGCCGGCGCAGCTCATGCGAGCTTAATGAGGCTATGTTTTGCAAACGTTCGTTCTGGTCGAGTATGGCCTGGCTGGTTTTTATCCGTTCAGTCACATCCTGCCCAATACCCTGCACTTCGGTAACATTCCCTTTTTCATCGGTAATGGCAATAAACTCCCATTCAGTATCGTGCAGGCCGCCCCATTTATCAGGCTTTTTATGCAATAGTTTAGTGATCTTGTCTTTGTTATTTATGCAATAAACAAATGCTGCCTCGCATAAATGATTTTCTTCGGGTATAGTGGTTATGCTAAAATGCTTACCTATAATATCGCTATCGGTGTAACCAAACGTTTTCGAAAATTGCTTATTCACAAACGTATATCTCCCTTGCATATTTATCCGTATCAAAAAATTTGTCTGCGAATCTATAAGCGAATTAAGGAATTGCTCGCGTAGCTTCGTTTGCTCCTGGTAATGTATCCTTTCAGTAATATTTGTAGCAACTATTATGCGGCAATCATAATTCTTATGCTTTATACTGTCGCCGTTAATTTCTACATAAATTATTTCGCCGCTTTTGGTAACGTGCTTCCATATACCTGAGCTGCTGAACCCTTTGAATGTAGCTTCAGCAATGCCCTGGTCATTAATAAAATTGTTAAAGCTCTCATAGTCGGCCCGCAATCTTATATCTCTTATGGTCATGCTTAAAAACTCCTCTTCGGTATAACCATAAGTTTTAGTAGCAGCTGCATTTATTTTTAATATCCGCAATGTGGCTACATCATAAATCCACATCGGGCTTGGATTATGATCAAACAGTATACTGTACCCTGTTATGGATTGTTCCTGATTGTACTTGGCTTCATCTTCGCGTTGTACATCTTTAAGTATGCTTAACAATATACTATTGCCGCTTTGTTCATCGGTAAACAAGGTGCGCTTTTCGCTTACCCATTTGGTTTTCCCCTAGGCGGTAGTTATACGATAGGTAAGGTTAATATGCATATTTGGGGCAGGCATATCATTTATACTAGCTACCTGCTCTATATCCCTGGCATCAATAAGCTGTTGCCATAAATTAATATTATTTTCAAAGTCATTGCTTTGGTACCCGGTGAGCTCATATATGTTGGCGCTTATAAACGAATATTTCCCCTCGTCCCGGTTAAAGGCTAAGGCATGATCGTTTAAAGCTGTGAGTATGCGGTTCAGCATATAATTAGGTAATTACTATAAAGTTATGTATTTTACAAACAACTTTATAGTAATTTCTCTGCAACCTGCTGCCAGCTATCAACCCGTTCATAATTATCTATCAGCAAATTATGGTGCGATGAATATAATAATGCCCTTCCTTCAAACTCAACAAAATTCCTGATGCGGTCGTCGATAAAAATATCTACATCAACAATTTTCAAACCACAAAAAATAATGTGCTCCCAGGCTATGAACGGGAAATGTTCAGCCAGCCAATCGAATTTATCTATGAGTGAGTTCCTGAATTCCATAGCTGCCGAAACTATAAAAACATCATACTTGTTGTAAAGCTCCTTTACCACGCGCTGGCTATCGGGCATTACTGGTATATCGCGGAAAAAGCCGGGCTGGTTAATGTATTTGCGGGTAGTGCTATATAATTCGGCAGGTAAGGCATCGCGCAGCTCTTTTCCGTGCATTTCTTCGGCGCTTAATTCAAGGTTGTGTTCGCGCCTGTATATGCTGAGAAATTTTTCGACGGTGTTAGCGATCACATCGTCCATATCGATGGCTATTCGTTGTTTTCTGTTCATAGTTTTTATATGCCTGTAAATTTATAAAAACCACTTAATGTTTTAACTGATAAATAATTAGCATAAGCATTTTAAATTGTTATTATTTTGTTTACCTTTGCAGCCCCGCTGAAACAAACTCCGGGGGAAATGTTGAACACATAAAAGAAAATTAAAAATGGCAACTAAGATCAGATTGCAAAGACACGGTAAAAAAGGAAAGCCTTTTTACTACATTGTAGTAGCAGATGCACGCGCACCTCGCGACGGGCGTTTTATTGAGCGTTTAGGTTCATACAACCCAAACACCAACCCCGCTACTATCGACATTAATTTTGATAAAACGCTTGATTGGGTAAACAATGGCGCACAGCCAACCGATACCTGCCGTGCAATACTATCATACAAAGGTGTATTATACAAAAAGCATTTACAGGGTGGCCTTAAAAAAGGCGCTTTAACTGAAGAGCAGGTGGAAACAAAATTCCAGGCATGGCTTGACCAGAAAGAAGGCAAGATCACCGGTAAAAAAGACAGCTTAGTATCAGCAAAAGACGAAGCCCGCAAAGCTGCGTTAGCCGCTGAAGCTAAGAAGAAAGAAGAAAAAGCTGCTGCCATAGCTGCTAAAAACGCTCCTGTTGCCGAAGAAGTAGCAGAGGAAGAAGTAGCAGAAGAAACACCGGTAGCTGAAGCTGAGGTACCAGTTGCCGAGGCTGAGGTTGAAGCCCCTGCTGTTGAAGAAGCTCCTGCTGTTGAAGAAGCTCCTGCCGCTGAAGCTGCTGACGAAACATCAGCCGAAGCAGAAAGCGCTGAATAATTCTTGTTAAAAATTTTATAAAAGGCGAAGTTCTGTAAGGTGCTTCGCCTTTTGTTTTTAAGATTATTTTATGGGAGAAACCAATACTAATATAACCTTATCATTTAATGAAACTTTTTGCGCTGAATTGGAATATCATATTTCAACGGCTTTTAAAAGCTCGCCTGATAAAAAAATAAAATTTTTCTGGTGCGATGGGGTGAAAATGCCATTTTCTGATATTCAACTTACAAAACAAAACATTCTTCGTACCAAGCAAATTTTTACCAAAGCTTTTATTGGTGAGAATGGACAGGAATTATATGAAATGATTATATTATTGGGCTCCCAATCTATCGAAGCCTGTATCAATGATAAAAGTTTAAAAAATTATTTACCCGGTGCAGAATCAATTGATTGGATAAAACTTGATACGGTGGCACACACAATAGTATTACAATTAAATTGAATCGGATGACACCAACGCACGACAACTGTTTCAGGATAGGCAGCATATTAAAAACCCGCGGGTTAAAAGGCGAACTGCAATTGTATGTTGACTTTGAGAACCTGCATGATATTGATATTACTGCCATTTTTATTGATATGGCCGGTAAGCTTGTACCCTATTTTGTTGAATCGATAAAATATCCTCAAAAAAATACGGCTTACTTATATCTTGAAGATATCGATACTATCGAGAAAGCCACTCCTCTGGCAAAAAAAGATGTATACCTGCCAAACAAGCTCAAACCCAAAAAGAAAAAGGCCGAATTTGGCCTGAAAGACCTGCTAGGCTTCACCGCCATTGACGAGAACGAAGGCGAGCTGGGCAAAATAACCGCTATAAACGAATACCCCCAACAACTGATAGCCACCGTAATTTACCAGGACTGCGAAGTGCTTTTCCCGCTGAATGAAGAAATTATAAAAGGCATTGATGTAGTGAAAAGCATGGTATTGGTTGATTTACCTGAAGGGTTGCTGGATATTTATTTGGGATAGATTAAGATTCAAAAAAAATATTATCCCGAAAAAATCTTAATCGCATGAAAATTTATAATAAAACCTTTATGTACACAGGCGGGATTATATTCTTTTTAGCTGCCTGGTACCCCAGCATAGCGGGTTTACATGATAACATTTATTTTGATTTAATGATGGTTGCAGGTATCATCTTAATGCTTTTAGGATTAAAAAAGCCAAAAGAAATTAACTCATAAATACGTTCCTAAAAAAGTGCAGCTGCACAAAATGTAAATACTATTGAGCCCTGGAGTTTTTGGTCATGTCGATAACATCGGCAATGCGGCTTGCGGGTGTTACTTTAAGGCGAATCAGTTTCCCTTTCTCAACCCTACCCTCAACCGTGGTGTTATAAGGGGCATTGAGTTTAAAATCGGCATCCCAGTTGTTGGGCCAAGCGGGCAGCAGCATTATTTTTTTACTGTCGATCTGCATCAGCATCTCCTGTAAACCATTTTGGCCATTACCACCATTGTCCTCATCTGGGGCGTAGTCGTTGCCTTTATCCCAAAACGCGGGGAACTTAAGGTGAGGGTCCTTGCGGGTAAACGCGAAACTTACATAATCGGCAGCGGTAGCGGCATCGCCTATCATTGCCGCCTGTATAGGGTCCTGTACCCAGCAACCCTTTGCCCGCTGTTTACGCGCTTTAAAAGTGTTGATGGCTATATCCAGATCCGGTTTTCCTAATCCGTAAAGCCTGAATGGATATATCGCATACAATTCCGGGTTTTCACTATTGAACGATTTGGCAGTCTGCGGCCCGGTATAAGGCAAAAGCACGGTTTTACCATCATGTTCTGCCGTAGGCAAAGGCGGTAATTCGTTATAAAGCCTTTTCCATTCCGAACGTGTTCTTTCATCAACTATCCCCGCAGGCAAGTTTAGCAACCGTTTAAATACAGCATGCAGCCCGGCAATATCAGGTGCAGGATTATGCACTTTCCAAAACATTTCAATCGAATTATCCGGGTCGAGTAACAGCTTACCCGTACTGTCGCGCTTAAAATGCTGGTTGAAAAATTGTATCCCTGCCGTAGCAACAGGCAGCAAAGTTTTTTTAGCGAATTGTGCATCATCGGTATATTCATAATAATCAAGCATCATCATGCTTAACTCCAGTATCGGCGTAAAATAATGGTTGGTGTAATTTGCCTTAACTTCAGGCCCCATATAATTCAACCCACCCCAAAAAGGCGATGTCTCGGCAAAATAAGCGCCGCTATGGTGATAATATTGCTTTACCTGCTCTTCATTAGCCGGCAGTATATTAGCATACATTTTAAATAAGGGGCGCATCATGTCAAAATCTCCTGCCATCAGCATCGGCCAATACATTGCTCTGGTATTCTGAAACCAATACTGGCCGCCCCACGACCTGAAATCGGCATTTTCGTTCTTTTCCGGGTTATCCACCACAAAAATAGACCCGTTGAACTTTACGGGATAAGCGCCCCTGCCGGCACACGCGGTTACAAAACGCTGCAATACGTAACCCTGCGTTACTTGCTTTGCTTTTTCATTGCCCTGCAAAAATATCCAGCTGCGTTGCCAAAATTGTTTCCACCATTGCTGATGCGCAAGGCGTGTTTGCTCCAGCTTAAGCTTTTCAATTTTCCCGGACTGTGCCGTTAATTTTGAAAGCCAGGCCGCGCTATTAGCTGAAATTAATGTTAAAGGATAAATGGAAATAATTTGCGAGGTAGTTGCTTTAGCTGATCGTAACGTTTCATTTCCAGCACTTACAAATCCTTTGCCTTTTACCACTGCGCCAAATGTTAGGTTAGCCAGGTGTGGATCGGCTGTTGGTGAATTGTGATGATACCAGGTAATATTATTGGAATTGTTCAAAACAGTATCGGTTAATCCTGCGCGCCAGTCTTCAAGCTTTATATTTATTTTTGCGGCAGTTGCCGTTTCGGCCTCTACGTGTATAACCGGATGATTGGCATCAACCCAAACACGATAGTTAACCGTATGGCTCCCGGAGCCCTCCTGTACTAAAATTTCACCGGTACTTAGTTTGAGTATTTGTTTAAATGATGAGCCTTTTACAAGCGGAAACCTATCAGTCGATACCCTGATAGCGCCCAGTTTCATCAAGACCCCACCCTGCGCCATCCATGGGTCTTTTTGTGCGCTAAGTTCACCGCCCCAGGCATCAGTTTTACTGATGTAGAATACAAGGTCACCGTTGTTCTCCGTCCAAACATTGAGGCCTATATCTCCATTACCTAAGGGCATTGATTGCGCCGAACCTGGTCCGGGCGTATCCCACTGCACGTTATACTCATCGGGTGAACCTGGTTTAACTTTCGATCCTTTTACTGGTTTTGCAAAGCAGGTGCAGGCAGTTATCAAAAACAATGTGATGCCGGTTAATTTAAATGCGTTTTTATACATTTTAGGTTGATGCAGATAGTTTGATTATACAAATAAATGTATAGTGCTTAATAAAGTATTAAAAAGTAATTAACAATAAGGCCTTCATTCTTTTCGACTAAAAAGAAAATTTCAAAAAAAGTTGTGTAGTTAAATAACTACGTATATATTTGTAGTCAAATAGCTACATAATGAATTTAAGACGAGATGTTTTTCAAGCCATAGCCGATCCCACGAGAAGGGCCATATTGCTATTGGTAGCATCGCAGGCCATGACGGCAGGCGCAATAGCTTCGAACTTTGATACGGCAAGGCCGACAGTTTCGAAACATTTGCAAATACTTACCGAGTGTGAATTACTTGAACAAAAACAAACCGGCAGGGAGATATACTATAACATAAATGCACAAAACATGAAACAGGTAGCCGATTTTATTGAACCATTCCGCAAGATGTGGGATGACCGCTTTAATAAATTAGAGGAAATAATGAAAAATTATAAAAGCAAATAAAATGGAACAAAAAACCAAAATTACTGCCGAAGACGGCAAGCAGGAATTGCTTATAACCAGGGAATTTGACCTGCCTGTGGAATTGCTTTTTAAAGCTTATATGGAGCCTGAAATTGTTGAGCAATGGATGGGGACGAAAGTGCTGAAGCTTGAAAACAAGAAACATGGCAGTTATCAATTTGAAACAACTGATGCTAAAGGAAACAGATACGGTTTCAACGGAACGATACATGAGTTTAGTCCTGACCGTAAGATAATACGGACATTTGAATTTGAGAATATGCCCTTTGGCGTTCAATTGGAGGTGCTGGAATTTGAACAATTAACCGCAGGCACCAGCAAACTCATTATGCACTCCATTTATGAATCGGTTACACAACGCGACCAGGTGCTGCAAATGCCATTTGCCCAGGGCATAAACATGGCGCATAACCGGTTACAGGATGTAGTAAGAAAATTAAATAACCTATTATGACAAAGAGAAATAAGATCATCTATTGGATCGCTACCGCCTGGCTAGCATTAGGGATGGTATCAACCGGGATTGTGCAATTATTAAAGCAAAAAACGGGTCAGGGTGGCATAGATACCATTACACATTTGGGCTATCCGGTCTATTTCCTAACTATAATGGGAGTTTGGAAAATACTGGGGGTTATAGCGGTGCTTGTGCCTAAGTTTCCGTTAGTAAAAGAATGGGCTTACGCAGGCTTCTTCTTCGCTATGTCGGGGGCAATATTTTCGTATATCGCAGCAGGCGACGCTGTTACTGCAATATTTCCTTCGTTACTATTATTGATCTTAACTGTTGTATCTTGGTATTTCAGGCCTGCAGATAGAAGGGCCGTTTATGTTGGCTTGTAAAGTAAGAAAAATATGAACAACGTTAACAGCAATAAAAAGGAATTGCCGATAGAACAAAATAAAGCCTTACTTGATGTATTAAAGGCAAGGTTTGAAAAAAACATGCGCCGCCATGAAGGCCTTGAATGGGATAAAGTACAGGCAAGGCTGGAAGGCAATATGAAAAAGCTATGGTCGCTAAACCAGATGGAAATAACGGGTGGCGAGCCCGATGTTGTGACTTTTGATAAGCAAACAGGCGAATACATCTTTTATGATTGTTCGGCAGAAAGCCCTAAAGGCCGCCGTAGCTTTTGTTATGATGGCGCGGCACTGGCATCGCGAAAAGAATATAAACCCGAAAACAATGCCATTGACGCAGCTGAGGCCATAGGCATTGAACTGTTAACAGAAGAACAATACCGGGGTTTGCAGCAACTCGGTAATTTCGATACCAAAACATCAAGCTGGATAAAAACCCCTGCCAATATCAGGAAACTGGGCGGCGCCCTTTTTTGCGACCGCAGGTACGATACCGTGTTTCTGTATCATAACGGTGCTGAATCTTACTATGCCGCGAGGGGTTTCCGTGGTTTATTAAGGGTGTGATTTACCAAATTAACCTATTAAAAAAATGAACGAAATGAATCCAAAGGTTGATTTCTTTTTCAATAAAGAGAATAAATGGCAAGATGCAGTAAGAGGGTTGAGAACGATAGTACTCGATTGTGGGTTGACGGAAGAATTAAAGTGGGGATGCCCCTGCTACAGTTTTCAAAAAAGCAACATAGTTTTAATACATGTGTTTAAAGAGTACTGCGCGCTTTTGTTTTTTAAAGGGGCTTTGTTAAATGATGCCAATAACATTCTTATACAGCAAACCGAAAATGTACAGGCTGCACGGCAGATAAGGTTTACCAATACAGTGGAAATAGTTGAGATGGAGGCCGTGCTGAAAACCTATATTTATGAAGCCATTGAAGTAGAAAAAGCAGGCTTGAAAATAGAATTTAAAAAAACGGAAGAATTTAAAATGCCCCGGGAATTTCAATATAAATTAGATAAGATCCCTGCCTTGAAAACTGCTTTTGAAGCGTTGACGCCGGGGCGGCAAAGAGGGTATTTGCTGCATTTTTCGGCACCAAAACAATCCACAACACGTGAGGCAAGGGTTGAAAAATGGATGCCGCAAATTCTTAACGGAAAAGGGCTTGACGACTGAACCATGATAAAAGCTTAATACTGATAAGCTGTAAGTATGCTCCGTGCAATGAATCACAGGGAGCATACAGTTTAATCAGCCAACTTACTATTCATCAAGTTTTCCAGGTTCTTCAGCTTTGATGCCCAGAACTGGTCAAAGTATTTTAACCAGTTGTGCAAAGCGGTAAAACCATCCTGTTTAAGTGTGCAATGCCTTTCGCGCCCAACATCATGTATAGATATAAACCCCGCAGAGTCAAGTATCTTAATATGTTTGGAAACTGCGGGGCGGCTCATATCAAAATTTTCGGCCAGGCTGTTGATGGTCGAACTGTTTTTTGAGAGCAGCATTAATATTTGCCGCCTGCTTGGGTCTGCAATCACCTGGAATATATCAAGAGTTGGTTGTGTCATGGATGGATTGATTTAAGTGGCCGGCAATTTTTTGCATGTTGTCAAACCAGCCCTTATTCATAGCATTCAGTATGCCCGTGTTTTCCATAATTGCAAAATCGCCATGATCAAGTATCAGTTCGGTGCCGTTATCTTTTGGGCGCAATTCCCATCGCACTACCGAATCAAGATTGATAGATCCATCTCCCGGGCCGAGCTTCCAGGTATAGGAAAGCTTTTCAAAGGGAACAATCTCTAATACTTTGCAATAAACTATGCCATCAAAATCAAGGCTTGGCACAGGGTTAACATTGAACTGAAATTCGTGCCCCGCAATGGGTTGGAAATTGTTTTTCATGAGCCATATTTCCATTAATTTAGGGTTGGTGAGGTATTCCCATACCGCCTTTGGCGGATGCTGGAAAAATAATTGGTGTTTAATTCTTGCTGCCATAATACGTAACTTTAAGATTACGCAAATATATATGTAACTTACAAGTTACGCAAATTAATTTTAAATTATTTAATTCTGTGCGATTAAATTGCTGTAAGTCGTTAAGCGGCAGGTAGGTTGTGGATGGGACTGGATTATGTAGTTAAGATTATCAGTGGCATGTTTTCAAGCCGGATAATGGAGCTGTGTTAGGGTTAAAACCACAGGATAATTTGCTGAGCTTTGATCTGGCGGATATAACGCAACAATAATATTAATTTAGTGATTTATGTGTATTCAATTTTATCTGATTTTAACATTACATTAGCAATATAAACCAATATCTAAATCTAACTCACATGAACCTGTTTTTACGCGCAAAGCACTGGCAATTATTTTTGCTCACTTTTGGTATACCACTTTTGTTGGATATTGCAATGATGGTGAACATTTTTTCACATATTTCACAAAATCCAGACCCTGTAATAATGTTCAATTATTTCAGGTTTCTTCCTTTAATAATGGTGATATTCATGGGTACTTTGCTTGGCTGGCAATGGTCGGTTGCCATTGGCTTGCAAAAATATCTGCCACAAGGTATACAAATGAAGGTTACAAAATTCAAAACATTCTTCATTATACCGGTAATTTATATACTGCTTATTTTGATAGGAATAACATTTGTATTTAGTACCCATTTTTTTGGTAACACCAGCTTCGATACAAATGCCGCGGCAGCTTTTCTTCTTATTATTCCTATCCATTTATTTTCGATGTTTTGCCTGATTTACTGCTTATACTTTGTTGCAAAAACTATTAAAACAGTTGAATTACAGCGGCCGGTTTCATTTAGTGATTTTGTTGGCGAATTTTTCCTGGTATGGTTTTTTCCAATAGGTGTATGGATATTGCAACCGAGGATAAATAAAATTATTGAGAACCCGGACGCATTGGGGCAGAGTGTGCAATTTTAAGATCGCTAAAATATTACTTCACCCACCCCACGCTCTGCAAATAACCCGACAACTGCAAATTATCAACAGATACCACAGGTATCCAGTCACCGAGTTTTTCGCGTGTCCAGTAAAGACCCTGCAGGTTGCCGGGTTGTGCAAATCTGTAGCGATATATCTCGGCCCTGATGTAACGCGGCGGTTTATTAGGAAACGGGTTTTCGGCAAATAGGCTAACTGCACCGGGGTCGTTATGCAGCAGCTTCCATATTAAATTATATGTCCACGGGTATTGGTCAGGCGTCGACATAGAAGCGAACCACATTTGCCAGTCGAGGTGCAACTGGTAAGGCGCAATTTGCGGCGGGCGTTTATTCAGTAATACAGGCAGCCCCCTGTAGATATAGGGTTTCCAATTGGCTTTACCGCCGGTGGTATCGTCCATCGTCCCTTCAAATATAACGTTATCACGTTCCTGCCCCACGGTGCCAAATGCGCCATAAGTGTTTACCAGGTCAAGCGGGTCGAAAGAGCTATTCATTACCTGCCCCGGCGATAACAGGTTAAGCGCCGGCTGTATGCTCAGCAGTGCGATGATAACCGTAACCGTCCAGGCGGTGGTAAGCATAGGTTTGGATGGTTCGGCATTTTCAGCGGCGATCCTGGCTTTATTAATAAGGTATTTCGGCAGCAGCTTCGCCCAAAAACCATCATCAAAACAGGCCAGCGCAGGCAGTATAGTAAGCCAGTTTAAAAAAGACAGGTTGCCGCTGAGTATAATAACAAATTGGAATGATATAATAACTGCCCCGGCAATATGCCGCCCTATTCTTGGCCAGAAAACGAAAAACGGCGCCGCAATTTCTGCCACAAAATTAAACCAAATGCCTATCTTCAAAACAGCACGCGGCAAAAAATGGAACCACCTGCTCAACGGGCCGGGGATAGGTTGTGTTTCGAAATGATAATATAACGCGGTGCCGTTGCGCCACATCTCGCTGCCCCGCAGTTTTATTAAGCCGGCACCCAACATTATGCGGAACGTAAGCCAGCGAAATAAAACAATAATAGGCAATGGAGGTGGTCGCCTCGGAAATGGCCGCATATCCCACAACGGGCACAGGAACATAGCTAAAAAGCCCGTTTCCGTAAGCTGTATTTCCCAGCCATAGCCATACCAGTCCTGCCCCACATGCACAAACGACATGTATAAGAACCACAATATGCCCAATAACGGCGCGTTGGCATATCCTGCCACTACAACGCACGAGCCAATAAAACCTATCCACGCCGCTGTTAAAAGCGCCGTATCTGAATGCCATAACCAGAACAATGAAGGCAGCCGTACAAACCCGGCCCCGGCTGAACCCAACGCCTGGTTTACCTGTTTAAGGAACATGCCCAAAGGCAATAAGCCATTAGCACCTATTAAAGGCACAATCTGGTTAATGATAACCCAAAAGGCAACGGCATAGATTATCCCCAGCAAACGCAACAGCACAAAACGGGTAAGCCAGTAGGTAGGGGTATCTGCAGTTGAGGTAAGTGCCTGAGATCCATCGTTCATGTCATTTCCTGCATCCATTTATTATAGAACAACTTTAATCTAAAAGGGTTCAGGGTGTTTAAGGTTTAGACGCCCTTTTAAAATGCTTGTCAAAACATTTAATTGATACGCGGGTTTAAAAAGTACCTTAGAAAAACAACAAATTGGATAGGAAAATAACAAGTTTTTTAATATCGCTTTTACTGATAAGTATGCAAAGTTTAACCTACGGACAGGTAAATGGCCCTGCCGATACGGTAAAAGTTGATTCCGCCCGGGCGAAAGCTGCATGGAAAAAAAAGATCGCTGATAATACAAGCAAACAATATGATTTCGGCGACCTCACCCGTAATATATTGCATCCAAATAAAAAGGCCAACCCGCTTCACAAGGGCTCCGGAATTACCGTTGTGCCAAATGTGGCCGCTAACCCCACTATTGGCGGGCAATTAGGTATAAAGGCGGTAGCCGGTAAAAGGTTTGGGCCCGATTCAACTACCTTCCTCTCTGTTGGCGCAACTTCGGCATCTATCACCACCAAGGGAATAGTTTATTTTTACGTCAATCATAACATATTCACAAAGGGTAATATATGGAACCTACAGGGCAATTTAGTAGCTGCGAAAACAGTCACACCCGATTTTGGCCTCGGTATAGGCCGCGATTTTTTCAGTGGAGGCAGTACAACCGATAAAACATTGGCCGATCCTGCTCATAAGGGTTATCCGATACATTCCTATTATTATGATTTTAGAGAGAAAGTATATAAAGAGGTAGAAAAGAACCTTTTTTTAGGTGCAGGGCTGGACTTTGCTATACGAAGGAATATTACTAACAAGGATACAGTTAATAATGCCACACCCTCAAGCGTTTATAACAACCAGCATGGTTTTCCGCAAGATCATTACTCAGCTGACGGCTTTTTGTTTAATGCCGAATATATCACCCGTGATAACCCCAACAGGGCCTATAAAGGTATTTATGCCGATGTGGGCCTGCGTGTAAACCAAACGTGGATAGGCAGTACCAAAAACGCGGTACAGTTAACCACCGACTTCCGTAAATACATCAGCCTGTCCGACCGCGACCCTGAAACCGTGCTCGCATTATGGAACTGGGGCTCATACCTGCTTAGCGGCAATATCCCCTACCTGGAGCTGCCCGGCACCGCCCGCGACGGCACGTTCCGCAGTGGCAGGGGGTATACCTCACAATATTTTAAAGGCACACAATTTAATGATACCGAAGCCGAGTTCCGTTTCCCGATACTGAGCAATAAATTTGTAAGCGGCGTGGTGTTTGGCAGTATGCAAAGTGGTAACGACGAGCAGGGCACCAAACTGTTCCAGGTATTCCAGCCCGGTTACGGTGGTGGGTTGCGCATACTGTTCAACAAAGCCACACGCACCAACCTCGCGCTCGATTATGCCTTTGGCAGGTTCGGCAACAAGGGTTTTTTTCTTAATTTGAACGAAGCATTTTAAGGTTTTTAATAAAACTTTTAAAACACTATTGCATCTTTAAATATTAATCGTAATATTGCGATGTAATTATGGGCATCACTAAATCAGAAATATTCACCGAAGAGCAAAACAAGCTGGCAGTTCAGTTGAAAGCCATTGCTCACCCGGCGCGCATTGCCATTTTGCAGGAATTGATAAAAGCAAAAGCCTGCATATGCGGCGACCTGGTGGAAGAACTGGGGCTGGCACAAGCAACCATATCACAACATTTAAAAGAGTTAAAAAATGCCGGCTTGATACAAGGCACAATTGAAGGCGCAAGCGTATGCTATTGTATTGAGCCAGAGACCTGGGAAAGTTTACAAGCCGAACTTAATAAACTGTTCTCGTCTTATAAACACGGGAATAATTGTTGCTAAAAAAAATTTATTTTTATTAATCGTAATATTACAATGAAGATGGAAACAAATGATCAATTGAAAGAGCTCGTAAAACAGAAATACAGCGAGATCGCTTTACAGGATAAAGAAACCAATCAGTCATCATGTTGTGGTTCGGGATGCTGTTCAACAGAAGTTTATAATATCATGAGCGATGATTATACGCAGATGGAAGGTTATAACCCCGATGCCGACCTTGGCTTAGGCTGCGGGCTGCCAACTCAATTCGCCAAAATAAAAAAAGGCGATATAGTGATCGACTTAGGCAGTGGTGCAGGTAACGATTGTTTTATTGCCCGGTCTGAAACCGGCGAAACAGGAAAGGTAATAGGTATTGACTTTACAACGGCTATGATTGATAAAGCCAGGACGAATGCCGAAAAGCTTGGCTTTCATAATGTAGAGTTCAGGCAGGGCGATATTGAAAACATGCCGGTAACATCAAACATAGCCGATGTAATTGTAAGTAATTGCGTTTTGAACCTGGTGCCCGATAAAGATGCAGTGATCAAAGAAATATACCGGGTGTTAAAGCCGGGCGGGCACTTTAGCATATCGGATGTAGTTTTAGTAGGCAAATTGCCCGATGCTCTCCGTAAAGATGCCGAAATGTATGCCGGCTGCATCGCTGGCGCTATTCAAAAAGAAGTTTACCTGGAATTGATCCATAATAATGGTTTTAAAAACATTACAGTTCAAAAAGAAAAAGTGATCATTGTTCCCAATGATATATTAGGCAAGTATCTCAGTACGCCTGAACTGGAAAGCTTTAAAGCCGGTAATACAGGTATATTCAGCATAACGGTATACGCTGAAAAACCAATTGAAGAAAAAGCGCCATGCTGCGCACCGGGCTGCTGTAATTAAACTACTAAAATACAAATATGAAAAACGTATTGGTGCTTTGCACAGGCAACAGTTGCCGCAGCCAATTGGCCGAAGGTTATTTACGCTACTTTGCAGGGGGGAAGGCGAACATTTATAGCGCAGGTATTGAAACACATGGGGTTAATCCTAAAGCCATACAGGTAATGGCCGAAGATCATATTGATATTAGTAAACACACCTCAAACCATGTAGATGAGTATCAGCATATCGTTTTCGATATAGTAATTACTGTTTGTGATAATGCAAATGAAGCCTGCCCCTTCTTTCCGGGTATGGTGGAACGCTATCATCAGAATTTCCCCGACCCCGCCAAAGCAACAGGAACTCCGGAAGAAGTGATGAATGAGTTTCGCCGGGTGCGCGATAGCATTAAAGTTTACGCGGTAGATTTTGTTAATAATTATTTGAAATGAAGAAGTATGTTGCCGAATTGCTCGGCACTTTCATTATGGTGTTTTGCGGCACCGGCGCTATGGTCATTGATCAGCAATCTGGCGGTGCGGTAACCCATGTGGGGGTGGCAATCACGTGGGGATTGGTAGTGATGAGCCTTATTTATGCCTTAGGCGAAGTATCGGGCGCGCACATGAACCCTGCCGTAAGTATTGCTTTTACCGTAGCCGGTCGTTTTGACCGCAAGCAACTATTGCCATACATTATCAGTCAACTGACGGGCGCATTGCTGGCAAGTTTAACCTTGAAGTTATTGTTCCCTGTGAATAATTTTTTAGGAGCTACTTTGCCCGCCGGAAGCGCATTACAATCGTTTATCTTGGAATTGTTGCTCACTTTTTTCCTAATGTTAGTGATCTTAAACGTGGCAACTGGCAGTAAAGAGCAGGGCTTATTTGCCGGCATCGCAATCGGTTCAGTGGTAGGCCTGGAGGCTATGTTCGCCGGGCCCATTTGCGGCGCATCCATGAACCCCGCGCGGTCTGTTGCGCCCGCGCTGGTTTCCTGCCACCTGGAAAATCTCTGGCTTTATATTCTTGCGCCGGTCATGGGTGCCGGCATAGCTGTTCCATTCTGGAAATATCTGAAGCCGGCAACCGGATCTCATTTAAAATAAAAAGCTCACACAATTAAAAATCCACCAGCTTTTTACCCCTGATGAGCATCCGCATACGTTGGTTTTTTAATGATATTTTTTTATGGGCATGTTCATTTATGGCCATATCCATTTGGTAGGCTTTCAATATATCTTTGTAAGTAATAATACCTATCATTTTATTCGGTTGGTCTGTCGCAGTCACCGGTAATATCTCCTCGCCTGTTGTAGCCATCAGTTCCACTGCTTGCCGTAATGAATTCGCGGCATTAACATGCAGGCTGGTTTTTTTATTTGTAATATCTTTAACCAGCGTAGTGTTGCTTGCTTTAAAAACATCGGCCAGTTTTATAATGCCTGTATATTCGCCTGCGGTATTTGCAGCCATCAGGTAGTTTTCTGATAGAGGGTTGGCAGTGAGCCAGTTTTTAACCTCTTTTATGTCATTGTTCTCGTTAATTACCACAATATCATCATCCATCACCTGTGCTATATGCATCTTGGCTAAAATGTCTGGTTCAAATGAGTCGGGGGTAACTATGCCGCGGCGGGCAATTTTCTCGGTCATAATGGTATTTTCCATCAGGAAGAAGGACACAATATAAGCGCCTGTACAAGCGCCTAATAGTGGCAGCAGTGCATGCGACTGCCCGGTTGCCTCAAGCGCGAAAACTATACTGGTTAAATATGCCCTTGAAGCGCCTGCAAACATGGCCGACATGCCTATGAGTGCAGCCATTGGAACGGTAATACCCGAATCAGGAAAAAGACTTAATATTACCGCGCCTATGATTGATCCCGCCGCCCCGCCAATGGTCATTAATGGCGCGAGTGTACCACCCGAAGTACCGCTGCCCAAAGCAATAGCCCATGAAACAAATTTACATAAACACAGGGTGATGATCAATTTAAGCGGCCAGCTGCCCGATAATAAACCAATAATGTTATCATAACCTACACCCAATGTATGCGGTGCGAAATAGCCTATCAGGCCTACTGCTAATCCGCCTAATGCGGGCCACCACATCCAATGAATAGGAAGTTCTTCAAACAGGTCTTCTATTAAATAAACTATTCTGCTTACCCCTATCGATAAAAAACCGACAAGAATGCCGATAAAGCTATAAACACCTAAAGCTATGTTTGATGGTATGGCTAAATTTGGCATCGGGAAAACCGGGCCTGAATCAAACAACAAATGGTGGCCGGCCGCGCCCGTGATGCACGCCAACGCAACAGGCAATATCGATCGCGGCGAAAATTCAAATAATAACAGTTCAATAGCCAAAAATACTGCGGCGATCGGCGTACCAAATATGGCTGCCATACCAGCCGTTGCACCGGCAGCTAATATAATTTTCCGCTCATGCGAAGTTATCTCGGCCAACTGCCCCAGGGTTGAGCCCAATGCACCGCCGGTTGCTATAATAGGGCCTTCAGCACCAAACGGGCCACCTGTGCCTATGGCGATAGCCGATGAAATAGGTTTAAGAAAAGTAATAGATGGTTTAATATTACTTTCATTTACCAATATCTGCTCCATAGCTTCGGGTATACCGTGCCCGCGGATAGCCTTTGAACCGTATAGCGCAATTAGCCCTACCAGTATGCCGCCTATGGCGGGAACCACGATTACCCATATCCCTAAATGGTTCTCGGCGGGGCTGTGAAAAGCAAGGTCGAAACTGCCATAAAAAGATATGTTGGTCACCAGATTAATAAGGGCTACCAAAAACTTCGCGATAAAACTGATAGCAATGGCAACAATAACCGAATAAAGCGATATTTTGAGCAGGCGGGCCTTTTTAAGAAAAAACTTTTTCGGCTTTTCCTCTTTCTTTTCCAGATCATTTAATAAAGGCGAGATAGGGATGCCTGCAGAATTATCATTTTTCATATATGGGGAGCATTAAAGCTCGTAAGCGATGCGCTACGATTTTTTGCAAAAGTATGTTTTATGCAATGTTTTAGCAAATATTTTAATAAATTAATTGTAATTTTATATTGTTTAAACAATATTATTATGATATTTTGAAAAATAATCGTTGTTTTTAACGTTCTTTTATTTTGATTTGCCATTCCCGGCAATAAAACGGCATATTTGGAAACAGGTAAGCCCGGTAAAAAAGGCGGGCCATAAAACACCGAGATGAAGGAAATTAAAGCTTTATGTAATTTGGACGATTGTTTTTTGTGTACTTATTGCATTAAGGACTGGCTGCCTGTAATCAGTAACAACAGGAAAAACTTCAGGGTAAAAAAGGGGCAAAAAATATTTGCCGAGGGCGATCCTGTAAATGGCATTTACTTTGTTTATTCGGGCAAGGTAAAGGTACATAAGCGCTGGGACGCTGATAAAGAACTGATACTGCGTTTTGCAAAAAAAGGCGATGTACTTGGCCACCTGGGTCTGGGGAACGACCCGGTTTATCCTATTTCAACCACGGCTATTGAAGAATGCGTGGTTTGTTATATCGATCTGCCATTTTTCGAGGCCACTATAAATATCAACCCTCAATTTACCTACGCGCTGCTTAAACTTTTTGCTAATGAATTGCAGGAATCAGAAAAACGCGCCAATACTTTGATCCACATGCCCGTAAAAGAACGCATAGCATTGGCACTGTTGAATTTAAAAAGGCAGTTCGGCGTTGATGATGAAGGCGTGATAGAACTGGATATAACACGGCAGGACTTGTCGTCATACGCCGCTGTTTCATATGAAACCCTGTTCAAGGTTATACAGGAATTTCTGCAATTAAATATCATTGAAGTAAGCAAGAAAAGCTTCAGACTGATAAATGAAAATCATTTGCACGAGCTAACCAATAACCACAATCCTTTCCCACCCAAACAAGCCTGAGCACGTAATTAAAAGAGCCCCGCCCTTCAAAAGTTCTTTTAACTATTAACTGAGCTTGTAAAGAACGGATAAAGAGCGTTTGAAAGTCTGTTACTTAATGAAATTATGACAGTATAAAATTGCTTAAACTTATCGCGCTTTACAATAACACATATGCGGTATTTTAAAACAGCAGGGGAATGTACGGTATCAAGCAATATCCCGGAACAAACGTTTGCGCATTATGTATGGTCATGCAAAACTGAAAAGCACGATTTTTTTCATAATATGCGTTTGGTTTACAGCTATGTATTATGAAAAGAGTAATTGCTATTATCAGCTTTATGTTATTGTCTGCCGGCACATTTGCACAGGGCAGCACTCACGACCTTCATTTTGCCATGTTGGCAATGCAATGGGACGAAGCAATACCCTTAGGCAATGGCATGCTCGGAGCGCTGATATGGCAAAAAGGCGATCACCTACGCTTTTCGCTCGACAGGGCCGACATTTGGGACCTGCGCCCCATGAAGGGCCTGCATCGTAAAGAATTTAGCTATGATTGGGTGATGGAACAGATAAGAAAGAAAGACTATGCCCCGGTACAAAAATACTTTGATGAGCCCTATGATAATGAACCTGCACCCTCGAAAATTCCCGGTGGCGCATTGGAGTTTGGTACTAAAGATTGGGGCAAGGTAAAGTCGGTGCACCTGCATTTGCCCGATGCATTGTGCGAAGTAAAGTGGGAAAACGGCGTTGTATTAAAAACCTTTGTAAGTGCGAAATCTCCTGTTGGTTGGTTCAGGTTTGAGCATATTAACGATGCTGTAATTCCGAAGCTAATTGCGCCACGCTATCAGGGCGTAGTAAAAGTAACAGGCGACCCGGTTGGCGGCGATGACCTTTCGCGCTTAGGATATCCGCAGGGGACTATTCAACAGCACGGCAACAGCATTACCTATAAGCAGCAGGGTTGGGGAGGTTTTAGTTACGAAATTAATGTACGCTGGAAGCAGGTAAATTCAACTACGGTGGAGGGTGTGTGGAGTATATCATCACAATATCCCCGCAAAAAAATTAATATAAAAGCTGATGCTACAACCAAACAGGCATTGGCCCGGGGCTATGCGGCAGATTACACCTCGCACACTGCCTGGTGGAAAAACTACTGGAGTAAGTCGGCTATTCATGTGCCCGATACCTTGCTGGAGAAACAATGGTACCTGGAGCAATATAAATTTGGCTCAACATCAAGGCCGGGAGCGCCGCCTATTTCACTACAGGCTATCTGGACTGCCGACAATGGCCGCTTGCCACCCTGGAAAGGGGATTTTCATAACGACCTGAATACACAGCTAAGCTACTGGCCCGCTTACAGCGGCAATCATTTGGATGAGGGGATAGTATTTTTGGATTTCCTTGATAAAAACAAAGCCAATTATAAGCGCTATACCCGGCACTATTTTAACCGGCCAGGTTTGGCTGTGCCCGGCGTAACCACGCTCGACGGTACGGAGATGGGCGGCTGGATACAATATTCCTTGTCGCCTACGGTTTCATGCTGGCTGGCCCAGCATTATTATTTGCAATGGCGGTACAGCATGGACAGGAAATTTTTGCAGACAAGGGCGTATCCATGGATAAAAAGTACTGCTACATTTATTGAAAACATAACGCAGAAAGACAGCAGCGGGCACCGCAAGTTGCCGTTCAGCTCAAGCCCCGAGATAAATGATAACGACATAAGCGCCTGGTTCCCACAAAATACCAATTACGATCTGTCGCTAATGAAATTTACTTTTAAAGTAGCAGCAGAGCTGGCTGGTGAACTGGGTTTGAAGACTGAAGCCGCGCATTGGAATAAAATATTTTCGGAATTCGGCGGTTATGCTTTAACAGCGAATGATGAACTGAAGTTTGCACCATCAATGGCCTATAACCAGTCGCACCGCCATTTTTCAAATATGCTGGCCATACATCCTTTAGGCTTGATAAAATGGGAAGACGGACCGAGGGCGCGAACCATCATCAAAAATTCAATCCATATGCTTGATAGTATCGGGCCTGCCTATTGGTGCGGGTATTCGTACTCGTGGCTGGCAAACATAAAGGCTCGGGCTAAAGATGGCGATGGCGCCGCAACAGATCTCACCATTTTTGCCAAAGCGTTTTGTTCAACAAACAGCTTCCACCTAAACGGCGACCAAACCAAATCGGGTTATTCAAAATTTACTTATCGTCCGTTTACGCTCGAGGGCAATTTTGCATTTGCCGCCGGTTTGCAGGAAATGCTGCTCCAAAGCTATGCCGGGTTTATCGAAATAATGCCAGCTGTACCATCAAGCTGGCACGATATCTCCTTCGATGACCTGCGTGCCGAAGGTGCTTTTTTGGTGAGCGCAAAAAAAGTAGCAGGACGGATAGATGAGGTTAACATTGTTTCGGAAAAAGGTGGAAGCACTAAGTTAAAGTTACCGTTTGAAAAGTGGAAAGCGATTGGCAATAGGGGCTTTAAAATAAGTGATACCCATAACGGCTTTATCACTTTGGCCTCAAAACCTGGGGCTATACTCACACTAAAGAATATAGATGAATAATGAGGTGGGTGGACTGTGCGATTCCCTCTCACGGGAGAGTGGAGGGAGGGTTTAATCAGATATGCACTAAGCGCCTAACCCCTCCCTGCCACTGCACACTCCAGCCTCCCCTCCCGAGGAGGGAAGTATATTTCTAAAATATATATTATTACTTTATCAATCCGCCAACTCAATCCACACCGGGCCGTGGTCACTTGATTTTTCCCAGCCGCGTACATTGCGGTCAACACCGGCGGCTTTGAGCCTGTCGTCAAGCTGCGGACTTAGCAGGAAGTGGTCAATACGCAAACCGGCATTACGGCCATAAGCATCGCGGAAATAATCCCAAAAGGTATAGATGATCTCGGTAGGATATAATTTTCGTATGGCATCTGTCCAGCCCTGCTCAACCAATTTTTTAAATGCCTCGCGTGTTTCAGGTCGAAACAGCGCATCATCCACCCAGCGCTCGGCCTTATAGGCATCGTTAAAGGTGGGTATCGCGTTATAATCGCCGGTTAATATTACTTGTTTTCCTGATTTAAGCAAATCGGCGGCATGTGCTGTTAACCTGTCGAACCAGCGTAATTTGTAATCATATTTTGGGCCGGGGGCGGGGTTGCCGTTGGGCAGATAAATGCAGCCAACGGTAATACCGTTAACTTCGGCTTCAATATAGCGGCTGTGCTCATCTTCCGGGTCTCCGGGCAGTGCGCGCCTAACCTCATGTATATCATGCCCGCGGGTAAGTATGGCCACGCCGTTCCAGCTTTTTTGGCCATGCCATATGGCTTTATAACCGGCATCGGTTATTGCCTGCTCGGGAAATTTTTCTTGTGGGGCTTTCAGTTCCTGGAGACAGGCGATATCAGGCTTTGTTTCTTCCAGCCAGCGCAGCAATACCGGCAGGCGGCCATTCACGCCGTTAACGTTATAAGTGGCAATTCTCATGGTAAGATATATCTGTTTTAAAAGTAAACGATTATTATCGCATCATCAATATTTAAGCCGGCTAAATGTTGATGATGTAATTAAAAATGCTACGCCACTTGCCCCTAATACTACGGCTATACTTGTCCACTGTGGTTCAACCCTGTAATGGGTTACTACCAGCGGCAGATGCAATATCCAGAACCATATAAAAAACATCAACCCAAGTAATGCGGTTGAAGTGCGCAGCCATATCCGTGTTAAAATACTTATCGCAGCAGCAAAAAAGCTTATCATCACTACGTAAGCCCAGAACAACTTAAATGGCATCCAGGGCAGCAGCAGCGTTGTTATAAATTGCAGGTATAGTAAATGCAATACCGCGAACACTAAAACCGAAATGCCTACAATATAACTGCCTGTCAATATAAACTTGTTCCTGCTGTTTTGTGATGTAGTGACAAGCCCCATCAGCACCAGTGCCCCGCCAAAAAGCATGGCTACTTCAAAGGTAGGTGTCCATTCAACTGGCGAATTATAGGTCATGATTAGTTGCGGCAGGTGGAATATCAGCAGCCATGTGAGCCATATAGCTGCCGCGAGGCCTGCACCCTGGTAAGTGTATTTTTTTAAAAAGATAAGTATGCCGGCTGCAATTAATGCCAGGCCATTGGCATATACCAGCACTATTTTACCGGTATATAACGAAGTTACCGGCAAAAGCCCCGTCGGGAAATTGCCCGTAACCAAATGTACAATGCCGATAGCGAAAACAGAGATAGCAAAAAATATGCGTCCTATTTGCAGGTAAGTGTTATTGTTCATGATGCAGAAATCAGGTGGCTTATTGATTGACAATGCAGTTTGGGCTGCAATGCTTTTTTAAATATAAACAACTTATTGCAGAACAGATGTCACTGTAAGTTGCAAACAAATAAATATGATTATTTTTATTTGATTAAACTACAAGAATGAGTGCCTCTAAACTTTTCTTATTCCAAATATTTGCAGTTTTAACTTTTATGTATATATGTAGTTGTAATTATACACACACTTATGCACCCGAATTTAATACTAAGCCAACGAAAATATTAGACAGTATTAATAAAAAATATGCCTTTGAAAACATTCAAATACAAGGTAAAACGACTACCGGCATTAGTGGCATGAATAATGTTTTAATTATTAGATTAGTAAATGGTGGAAATTTGCCGACCGACACTGAAAAGATGGACATTTTTGCGCAACAGTTGGCACACAAAATAAAATCAATTGTAAAAAACCCTGAAACAATTGAGAGTTTTAAAGTGTATTTTTATACCAAAACTGTTAATGGCGATACTACAACAACCCGATCAATGGAGGTGGAATTTAAGGCAGATAACATATAGTTAGCTTAACGCCAGTTCGGCTACTTCTTCGCCTACCAGGCTGCCCATGGCTACGCCCATACCGTTGCAGCGTACGGCGCAAAACACATTGGGTTCAACCATTTTTACTATGGGGGTGATGTCGTCGCCAAAACCCATGATGCCGCTCCACCAATAGTCTGCTTCGGCATTTTGCCCCGGTAGTATCACCTCGTTTAAATAGGTGATCAAGCTTTCCTTTACTTTTCCGGTATGGCCAAAATCCCACGTAGCTTCCGCGTCAAAATCAAGGTTGCGCCCGCCGCCGAACAGTATGCGTCCGTCAATATTGCGGAAATAGTAATACCCTTCGTTAAAATGATAAGTGCCTTTCAGTTTTAAACCGGGTACAGGTTTGGTAACCAGCACCTGCCCGCGGCCGGGTATCACCTTTAAGCCGGGGAATAATTGGTTGGCAAAGGCATTGGTTGCCAGTATCACTTTGCCGGTTTTAAAATTGCCCTGCGAAGTAATAAGATGCATGCCATGCCCTTGCTGTTCAATGGCTTTAACCGAGCAAGAGTTAAGCACCAGCACGCCCGCATCATAAATCCGCTGCAGCAGTGCGCGCATCATTTTGCCGGTATGTAGCTGCCCCTCGAACGGGTTATAGATCATCCGGCTTACCTTGTCAAATCCAAAATCAGCTATTTTATTGTTGGCGATGGAATATATCTCATTACTGCCGATGGCCTGTTGTAATAATTTGTTGAGGTAAGGTATCTGATCTATAGCTTCATCGGCATGTTGCGTTTCATCGTCCATAAATAACTCGTAACCGCCATGCTGATAGTAGTCGATATTGACATCGCCCAAGTTTTCCCTTAACCGTTGCAGGCCGCGGCATTTGTAATTTACCAGCCGGGCCACTTCTTCTTCGGACGAACGCTGTAATGATGCCAGTTGCTCCGAAACCGTACCAAAACAGGCAAAGCCCGCGTTTTTTGTACTGGCGCCTGATGGCAGGAACCCGCGCTCCAAGACTAATACCTTTAAAGCAGGCTCGCGCTTTTTTAAATGCAATGCCGCACTTAGGCCAACCAAGCCACTGCCAATGATGATCACATCAGCATTATCGATAAAGGCAGTACGTTCCCAATAAGAGAATGGATTGATTTGTGATTCCACAGATTGCTTGTTATGATTTCACCGATGTTGTGAGTGGTACTTTCAAATATCGGTAGAAAATTTTAATAAACTAATACCACTATTTGTCAGCAGCGAAACATCAGTAACTTTAAGAATCACAGTTACTTAAGCTGCCGATATTAAATGCCCCGGAAAAAATCACCCCACAAAACGGCTCCGCCTGCCCATGCCGGGAGCACCTCAACCTGTAACCGGTCCGTCATCATAAGCATCTCATCCCGAAATCAAAAAATGGAAGCACACCATCCTCCCGAGGTAGAAAAGAAAGGCTTTAAAGAGTACCTGCTTGAAGAGCTTAGGATATTCTTAGCCGTATTTATGGATTTTATTGCCGAAAATATCAGGGAGGATTATACGGAGTATATATTGAATAGCAGGAGGTTGTAAAAAATATCTTTCGGAAACTTAGAGATAGAATAACGGGCAATTATCGCCTGGCAGGGATAATTAGTTCATCCTGTAAGGAGTGATCAAATAAAACTCAGGGATCTTTACATCAAAAGTAAAATTATCCATTGGGCGTATCATTTGGTATTCACCTTTCATGCTGCCCATATCGGTTTTAAGGTTACAACCCGAAACATATTCATGGGCCTGGCCGGGTTCAATAAGTGGCTGTTGGCCTACTACGCCTTCGCCTTCCACTTCGCGCTTCGCGCCGTTTGAATCAAATATATACCAGTGACGGCCCAAAAGCTGTACGGCATAATCGCTGATGTTCTCTATCTTCACCTTGTAAGCGAACATAAAGTGGTCGTTCGCCGGGTTTGAATACTCAGGCTGATAGATCGTTTCCACTGAAACTTTAACACCGTCGGTAATAGTAGTAACCATTCTATGATCTATTGGGTTAACCAAATATAAAATTATCTATTCAAATATTACGCCACCATTAAGCCATAAGTTTCATTTATTTGGTCTAAAAGCTCGTTCACTTCTTCTAAAGTACCCGCGGTAACCAGTTTCATGCGGTATTCTTTAAAATTTTCAATGCCTTTAAAGTAATTTGAATAGTGGCGCCGCATCTCGAATATCCCGGTTTTGGGGCCTTTCCATTCTATCGATTTCTCTAAATGGGTACGGCATGCCTCAATTCGCTCTGTAATAGTAGGTTTATCCAGGTGTTCGCCGGTTTTAAAGTAATGTTTTATCTCGCGGAATATCCAGGGGTAACCTATCGCCGCACGACCTATCATCATACCATCAACACCATATTCCATACGCCAGGCAGCCGCTTTCTCAGGCGAGTCAATATCACCATTGCCAAAAATGGGTATTTGTATGCGCGGGTTCCTTTTTATCTCGCGGATGAGCGCCCAATCGGCCACGCCCTTGTACATCTGCGCGCGCGTACGGCCGTGGATGGTAAGAGCCTTGATGCCTACATCCTGCAAACGTTCGGCAACTTCGTAAACATTTTTAGTGTTATCGTCCCAGCCTAAGCGTGTTTTTACCGTTACCGGCAAATGTGTGGCTTCAACCACAGCTTTTGTCATGGCTACCATTTTATCAATATCCTGCAATAAGCTGGCGCCCGCACCACGGCAGGCCACATTTTTAACAGGGCAGCCATAGTTAATATCCATCAGGTCGGGGCCTGCGAGGGTGGCAATTTCGGTAGCCTCGCGCATGTGTTCAATATCACTGCCGAATATCTGGATGCCTATGGGCCGTTCGTATTCAAAAATATCAAGCTTTTGGCGGCTTTTGGCGGCATCGCGTATCAAACCTTCACTGCTAATAAATTCGGTGTACATCATGTCGGCGCCGTTTTGCTTGCACACATAACGGAAGGGCGGATCGCTCACATCCTCCATCGGTGCCAGCAGCAGCGGGAACTCGCCTAAATCAATATTTCCAATTTGTACACTCATGCCTTATCTTCGTTGCAAAAATACGAATTTTAAGCCGGATGGAAAATACACCTGTTAAAAGCACAGAAAAGGCTGCGGAAACTATACACCCGGTATTGCAATTCCTGATGTTTGTGGGAGTGCTCATCGGGACATTTATTGTTGGAAATTTAATAGGCGCGGGCCTGGTGTATGCCATTTACGGCTTGAAAACCTTTATGGCCATTGCCGAAATGAATATTGCCGTACCGAATTTTGTACCCGCAGTTTGGATATTGCAAATAGCCGGTACCACCTTGCCCATACTTGCAGCGCCTTTGTTATTCTCGCGATTTATTGTAAACGATACGCAGGAATATATTAAACCGGGCTTTAAATTCCCGCTGGTAATGTTGCTTCTGGTTGTTGGCATCATGTTCGCATCCATGCCGCTGATAGAATTTCTATCAAACTTAAACCAGAAAATGGTGTTGCCGCATTTTTTGAAATGGATGCGCGACAGTGAAGACAGCGCCGAAAAGCTGACCAATGCCCTGCTAAAGATGGATAACATTGGGCAGATGGTTTTTAACCTTATGTTCATAGGCTTGTTCACCGCCATAGTTGAAGAGTTTATGTTTAGGGGCGTTATGCAAACCATATTTATAAAATGGTTTAAAAATAAACACGCTGCTATATGGCTAACAGCTATTTTGTTCAGCGCGTTCCATATGGAGTTTTTTGGGTTTTTGCCACGTATGATGCTGGGTGTGCTGTTTGGGTATTTTGTGGTTTATAGTGGTAGTATATGGCCGGCTGTTTTAGGGCATTTTATAAATAATGGTACCGATGTGGTGCTCACTTACCTGTCTCAGCATAAATTAATTGCAATGAGCACTGATGACCAGCATGTATTTAATACCACAGCTTATATATTTAGCTTTATAATTATTTTAATTTTGTTTTGGGTTTACCACAAAGTAAACATCAGCAAAAAGCCCGCGCAGGTATAAATGGAAAAAAACTGGGTCAAGATCTATAAATCCTCAAACTTTTACCAGTCGGAGATCGTAAAGCAGATGCTTTTGCAGCACCATATCGAAGCTGTTTTAATGAATAAGCAGGATTCATCGTACCTTAGTTTTGGCGATGTTGAGGTGTATGTTCACCAAAAAGACTTTAACAACGCCATTGAACTGCTCATTTTAAACCAAATAGAACATTTATGAAAACACGCGCCATAACGGGCTTCTTTTTTATTGTTGTTATGCTGGCATCGGTGTTACTTGGCCATTATGTATTTGGTGCTTTTTATTTGGTGCTGAGTTTGCTTTGCCTGCGCGAATTTTATTCGCTGGTAAAACAGGGCGGTATAAGTACTAACCAGTTAGCTGGCTTTGCCTCAGGGGCTATTATTTACGCAAGCTTTGCATTAATAAGTGCAAATGTTTTGGTACCATACCAAAAGTATATTTTTTTACTTACGCTAACCGTTACGGCTGTTTTTATACAGGAGCTATTTAAGAAGGAACCCGCACCCTTTACAAATATTGCCTACACCTTTTTAGGTTTGGTATTGGTGATTGCGCCATTTTCCTTTTTCCATGCACTGGCTTATTTAGGTAATAGCTTTAACTTTCATTTTCCGCTGGCTTTTTTGCTGATGCTTTGGGCCAATGATACCGGCGCCTATTTATGTGGTATGGCATTTGGCCGCAACAAGCTGTTCGAACGCCATTCACCTAAAAAAACATGGGAAGGCTTTATTGGCGGGGTGTTGATAGCCGCAGGTGTTGGAGCAGTAATTGGACATTTTTATACCGAACTGCCGTGGATGCAATGGGCCATCGTAGGCGTTATCATCGGCACGGTAGGCACTATGGGCGACCTGGTGGAATCCATGTTGAAACGCAGCCTGAATGTGAAAGACAGTGGCAGCCTTTTACCCGGCCATGGCGGGCTGCTTGATAGGTTCGATGGATTATTTTTAGCTGTTCCTATCGTATATACTTATCTGTACTTAATTACAAATTAGTAATTTTGTATAATTATCAACATCTAATTATCTAACAAAATAGAAAACCCCCTATATGACCATTCATAAAGAAGGATATACCTCAATTGCATTAACCATATTGTTTATAGCCATATTAAATGCCACCATACATTTCTACCTGCCACTGGCGCATGGCTTGCAATGGTTTATATATATATTATCATTTGTGCTTTTTGTAATTATCCTGCAATTTTTCCGCAGCCCTTTTATCACCATAAATAAAGATGAAACACAAGTGCTTTGCCCTGCCGATGGTAAAGTAGTAGTGATTGAAGAAACTACCGAAACGGAATATTTAAAGGATAAACGCATACAGATATCGGTGTTTATGTCGCCTATTAATGTGCATATTAACCGTAACCCTATAAGTGGTGTGATTAAATATTTTAAATACCACCCGGGTAAATATTTGGTAGCATGGCACCCCAAATCATCAACCGAAAATGAACGTACTACGGTAGTTACCGAGAACAGTGCGGGTACACAGGTATTGTTCAGGCAAATTGCGGGCGCACTGGCCCGCCGTATTGTTTGGTATGTGAAAGAGGGTGATACAGTTACCCAGGGCGACCAGTTCGGCTTTATAAAATTTGGGTCAAGGGTGGATATATTCCTACCGTTGGGCACTAAGGTAAATGTGGCCATTGGCGAAGTAGTAAAAGGCGGCAAAACGGTATTGGCTGAATTGACGCCAGAGGCACCCAAAGAAAAGATTAAAGTAACCACTGCTAAAGCCGATGACCAACCAATAATTGCCGCAACTACCGATGTACCTATAAAACCGGTAAAGGTTAAGCAAGAAAAAGCAAAGAAGGCTTAATTTATTTTTTTATATATAATATATGGTCCCTGCTAAAAAGCGGGGATTTTTTTTGCCGGTTATTGTACATAAAAACATACAGATTTAACTAAAAAGAACATCACAAAATATGGAAATTATTGGTTTATAATGGAAATATTCCTTAATGGAATAATGTTTGGTTATTATTTTATACTATTTATTTAAAAATAATAACTTATATGAAAAACAACACTATTAAGATTCAAAACCTGTTTACCTTATTATTTATTAGTGCTGCAATGCTGTTTACGGCTTGTAAAAAAGATAACGGCGGAAGTACAGCATCTGCCCATATACGCATTGTGAATGCCTTTCAGGGTTCAGCCGCGCAGGACCTTTATCTCGACAACGTGAAGGTTAATAGTTCGGCCGTTGCTTATGCCCAAAACACCGATTATATGTCGGCAGTGGCAGGTAGTCATACTGCAAAATTTGCAAATTCGGGCAGCACTACTGCTAATGTATCGTTCTCGCTGGCTTTGAAGGCCTCAGGCTATTACACCGTTTATTATACCAGTAACGATACTACTAAAAGTGCGGTTGTTACCCAGGATAGAACTACTTCGGCGGTTACCGGCAAAGCTAAGGTGCGTTTTGTATTGCTTAGCTCAGCAGCCGCATCGGCAGTTGATTTTGGTATCTCGAACGCTTCGAAGCTGGTTACCAATTTGGCCTACAAAGTAGTGTCTGACTATTATACGGTTGATGCTAATACCGCGTTTTCATTATATGCGGCGGGTTCGCAGAGCGTATTGCTTAATATACCCACCAGTGTGCAAAGCGGGAAAATCTATACCGTCTACATTTCAGGGTCAACGGCTTTAACTTTAAGCTCGCGGGTAATTGCCGAAAACTAACAGGGTCGCTATCAATAAAAAAAACCCTCCAAAATTTTTTGGAGGGTTTTTTTATATTGTCTTCTTCTGCCCAAGGCAGCGTGAAATTTATACTCTTTTTGATTTGATACGGGCTGCTTTGCCGGTAAGAGCACGCAGGTAGTAAAGTTTAGCGCGGCGTACTTTACCGTGGCTGTTTACTTCAACTTTATCAATGTTAGGAGAATTTACAGGGAAAATACGCTCAACACCAATGCCGTTCGACATTTTACGAACAGTGAAAGTTTCGTTGTTGCCGGCACTGTTGCGCTGTATAACAACACCCTGGTATATCTGTATACGCTCTTTGTTACCTTCCCTTATTTTATAATGCACGCTTACAGTATCACCAGCCTTAAATGAAGGAAACTGCGTTTTTTCTACTGATTGCTCTTCTACAAATTTTACTAAATCCATGATTTTAAGCTTCTAAAGCGATTTTTAACCCGTAAAAATCGGATTGCAATTATAGGCAAATTATTTTATAATAAAAAGAGGATTTTTAAAATTTGTTTATAGCCACTTTGGTTAAGTGGTGAATGATTGATTATGTGAGTGATTAGAAAGCAATAACTGCTCACTCAGTCAATATAATTACCCTTCATTCCAGCAAATCGGGCCTTCTTGCTTTAGTTCGTTCAACCGCCTGATCAAAGCGCCATTTTTCAATCTCAGGGGTGTTGCCGCTTAATAATATGTCGGGTACTTTGTGGCCGTTCCAGTCAGCAGGGCGGGTGTAGACCGGTGCATCAAGCAAACCATCCTGGAAGGAATCGGAAAGGGCAGAGGTTTCATCACTCAAAACGCCCGGTATTAGCCTCACCACAGCATCAACCAAAACAGCCGCCGGAAGCTCGCCACCAGACAGCACATAATCGCCTATGGAAATCTCGCGGGTAACAAAAATATCGCGTATGCGCTGGTCGATGCCCTTATAATGGCCGCAAAGGATAATAATATTTTGTTTGATGGATAGCTGGTTAGCTATCGGCTGGTTCAGCGTTTCACCATCTGGCGACATGAAGATGATCTCATCATAATCGCGTTCGGCCTTCAGTTTATCAATACAGGCTGCAAAAGGTTCAATGGTCATTACCATGCCGCTGCCGCCACCGTAGGGATAATCGTCCACGCTTTTTTGCTTGTTGGTGGCGTAGTCGCGCAGGTTATGCACTACAATTTCGGCTATCCCCTTTTTTTGCGCACGCTGTAAAATAGAATGAGCAAACGGGCTATCAAGTAAAGCGGGAAGTACGGTAATAATATCAAAACGCATACGGGCAAAGATAGTTGTTGAGAGCCAAGAGTCAAGATGCAAGAATCAAGATAAAAATTATGCGCCTATCTTGCATCTTGACTCTAAATTACCCCCTGTGCTGATAAATTCCCCACAGATTGCCGGTTGGGTCGGTGAAGCGGGCAGTGATCTCGGGCAGGTGGCGGCCGATGGGCTCTGTTACTTTGCCGCCGTTGGCGGTTATCAGCTCAAGTGTAGCCGCGACATCATCAACCATTATCGATATCAGCATGTCTGCCGACGTTACCGCTTTACGGCCCAGTAAAAACACGCCGCTTACACCGCCAATGCCATCATCAAATGAGGTGCTGCCATCATCGCGGGTGCGTATTGTCCAATTAAAAACTGTGCTGTAAAATGCCGCCGACCTGGCAATGTTTGATGATGGTACTTCGATATAACAAATTTTACCGTGGCCAAATGTTGGTTCGTTGTTCATATGGGTTAGTCGTTATCTTCTAAAAAAAATACTTGTTCAACCGGTTTGCCAAAAACCCGGGCAATTTTTAATGCTAATACCGTTGATGGCACATACCGGTTGCTTTCAATAGTATTAATGGTTTGGCGCGATACACCTATCAGGTCGGCAAGTTCGGCCTGGGTAATATTTTTTATGGCGCGTTCCACGCGGATATTATTTTTCATAGGTTACCATCCCGCTTAAGCATCCGGTTATTCTGGAATAATTTCCATTGAAAGCGTACAATAAAAAATACCAGCGGCACCAACAGGTTCAAAAATAATATATGTTCGGTATCCTCGCTAAATATCAGGCTAATTATTAACAGCACATAGTTAACATAAATTGCCCATTGCAGCGAATCAAGCCGCAACTGCGATATTTGCTCATCTTCTATTCGCTCTTTTGAAAATGCCGCCAAGAAAAGACCGGCCGCCATCAGCAAGGTAGTGGCCATAAAGAAAAGATGATGCGGCGATAATAACCCGCCATCATCAATATTTTGACCGGGTACGTCAAAGCCAAGCATTTTTTGAAACAAAACAACAGGGATATGTACCAGAAATAAAGCATAACCTAAATAACGGCACCAGTACGGGAATAAAAATCGGGTTCTCATAATTGTCAAATTTGGTTTACCAAATGTAAAGTTTATTTTACAAATATCAAGTTTGTTTGACAAAAATATCGTTTTTATATATCCGGGATATAATCTTTGAATGTATATGGTTTTTATTGTAATTTAGCCATGATGTCATATCTAAATATGATTCAATGCTTTTTTTTGACCCAATTATAAACTATAGCGTGCGGGTACTTAAGTTTAAAGGCTTATGGTGTACTTATAAACATGAAACTTTTTTTATCGGTTACAATAGCGGTTGTTTTGTTAAATATCCAGTTCGTATTGATGGCAAACGCGCAATCATACGGCCTGGGGTTTTATAGCCACGAAGTTGTACAGGATAAACGCACCACCTTAGACCTAAGCCTTAACAATATCGAACCAAAAGACAGCCTTGAAGTTGCTTTCGATCTGTCATTTATACCCAATCGCGATATTTATTTCGGGTACATATTCAGGCTGGTGGGCGATGAGAAACAAAACATCGACCTGATATACGATAACCAGGCCAATACGCGCCACTTTAAGATCATTATAGGCGAACGCCTTTCGAAAATATCTTTCAATATACCTGATAACCTTTTATATGGCGGCTGGAACAGGCTTAAGTTGACAATTGATTATAAGAATGATAAAATAACTATGCGCTCGGGGCGTGAGTCGTTTTCTGAATCGGGGGTTCATTTGCAAAAGAGCAATAGTTATAAATTACTTTTTGGCGCCAATAGTTATTCAAAATTCCAGACTACCGACGTTCCGCCGTTAAAAATAAGAGATGTTAATGTGTTGAAGGATGGAACTTTGCAGTATAACTGGCCGCTGAATGAATGTGAAGGGAATGTTGCCAATGAAACTATCAACCAAAACAATGGTATAGTTACCAACCCGTTATGGATAAAAGCACGACACCGTAACTGGCAACTGGAAAAAGAATTTACCGTACCGGCCGATGCCAGTTTAGCATTTGACGCGGCGAACGAGACGGTTTATATCATCACACAGGATTCGCTGGTTACGTTTTCGGTAAATCATGCGCCACAGGTTAAGAGTACGGCTTACAGCTCGGGGCGACAGTCATTGGTGCCGGGCGACCAGGCGTTGTTCAATAACGGTAAATTGTATTACCTGTATATCGACCAAAAGGCGATAGCAACATACGATTTTAATGGCCGGAAATGGGACAAAGCCTTTAAAAACGCGGCGACGGATAACGGACATTTCAACAAGTTTTTTAGCAGGGCCGATAGTTCCATTTACACTATAGGCGGTTACGGGCAGTTGAATTATAAAGACAGTGTGAAGCGCTATAACGTGGTTACCAATACCTGGGAGAGCGTAAAAGTTAAGGGTGATACGTTCACACCCCGCTATTTAGCAGGATTAGGTACGAATGCTGCCGGTGATACTGCTTATGTGATCGGCGGTTTCGGGAGCGCGTCGGGGCAACAGATCGTGAACCCGCAGAATTTGTATGATATGATGCGGTTTTCGGTGAAGGACAGGATGTTCAAAAAGCTGTTCACCCTGAATATAAAGGATGAAGATTTTGTGTTTGCAAACTCACTCGTTATCAATGAAAAAAACAGGTCATATTATGGCTTGATCTTTCCTCAACATAAATTTAACTCTACGCTGCAATTGATCAAGGGTTCGCTTGACAGGAATTCTTATGAACTGGTGGGCGATACTATTCCTTACAAATTTCACGACATACCTTCGTTTGCGGATCTGTGTTACTTCCCGCATAGCGGTAAATTTTTGGCGGTTACACTCTTTAGAGAAGCTGACCAGACAAGGATAAAAATATACTCACTGTTAGATCCGCCGGAACCTGTAGCTGAAACGTTGATCGCGAGCACCAAAGGGAAATATATTTTATGGGCCGGGATTGCCTGCGTGTTGGTGATTAGTGGTTGGGTTGTTTATTATCGCCGTAAAAAATCAAAGGCGCCGGTGCCGTTACAAAAAGCAACAGCTGAGCCACAGGTTGTTCATAGTGAAGGTTTGGCTGAAATGGCAGTTGAGGGCGACCACATCCGCACCAGTAATAAGAACACCATATTTTTATTCGGCGACCTGCAAGTATTTACTCCCGATGGAAATGAGATAACCAAATACTTCACGCCCTTATTAAAGGAGCTATTCCTGCTTATTATATTGTATTCTATTAAGCTTGACAGGGGGGTAAGTTCTGAAAAACTGAACGAGATATTGTGGTTCGATAAATCAGAAAAAAGCGCGCGGAATAATCGCTCGGTAAATATCGCCAAGCTGAAATCATTGCTCGATAAAATGGATGGCTGCCATTTATCAAAAGATACCGGCTACTGGAAAATTGAGATCGATTACAGTAAAATAATGGTGGATTATCACAACTACCTGAACATTGTATCGAACAAAAGCAAGCTAAACAAACAGAAGATCATACAGCTTACGCACATCACCCAAAGGGGTAACTTTTTATCGAACATTGAATATGAATGGCTCGATGCCTTTAAATCCGAGGTGTCAAACGAGATCACCGATTCCTATATATCATTCGCCAATAGCATACAGATAGCGGACGACCCCGAGTTTTTGATAAAGCTGGCCAATGATATTTTCTATTTCGACCCGGTGAACGAGGATGCCATGATCATAAAATGCAAAGCTTTGGCGCATATTGGTAAACATTCGCTGGCCAAACAAACGTTCGAGAGCTTTAACAAGGAATATAAAGTAATTTATGGCGAACCATTTAGCCGTGATTTTAATTCCATACTTGAATAATTTTGTTACAATCATCATTTTTATCCGCCGTTAATCAAATATTAATAGTTCATTAAGTGTTACGGGCAAATTTGGAGTTTAAACCAATAATAAACTTTAAAAAATGGCTATCAATTATTCAGCGTTACGGTCACTTGTATTTGGTGCGATGTGCATCATTGCTACAACAAGTGTGTGCTATGCCCAGGACCCAGGCGACAATTTAAAATACATCGACCCACGCATAGGCAACGTGGGGGCGCTTTTAGAACCAACACGCCCAACCGTCAACCTGCCCAATCAAATGATAAGGGTTTACCCCAACCGGGCCGACTATATCGACGACCAGATCTCCAGTTTCCCGCTTAATATGGTTTCGCACAGGCTGGGCGAGGTTTTCGCTATCAAGCCTGATAACGCGCCCGTCACCGCTGATTCATGGAGCCGAAAAATGCCATATGACCATGACCTTGAGGTTACGCGGCCATGGTATTATTCAACCTACCTTATTGATAAGGATATTACTGTTGAGTTTACCCCCGGCAAAAAAGTGGGCGAATACCGTTTTGGTTTCCCGGCGAAAAGCGCCTCGAAAAGCATCCTTTTTAATGTATATAATGACGGCCCTGCAAAATGGAATTTTAGTGGCGGCAATGAGATCAACGGTATGGAAACTTATCACGGCGACATTAAGGTTTACGTTTACGGCGTTTTTAATGCCAAAGGAACAGCCGGTGTGCTGAATAATGAAACTATCGGCAACAAAACCTCAATAGAAGGGAAAGGCGCCAAATCATTCATTACATTTTCGGCAGAAGCGCCTGATACGATTGAGTTTAAATATGCCATATCCTACATCAGCCCTGAACAGGCAAAGCAGAATTTTAAGGATGAGTTTACTGGGGTTGATTTTGCCGCGTTAAAACAGGCCGCGCAAAATACCTGGGCCGAAACCATCGGCCAGATACAGGTTGAAGGCGGCACCGAGGCACAGCGCCGCTCATTTTATACCGCGTTTTACCGCTGCAATGAGCGCATGGTGAACATTAATGAAGATGGGCATTATTACAGTGGTTACGACAAGAAAATACACGATAGCAACAGGCCATTTTATGTGGACGACTGGGTTTGGGACACTTACCTGGCGTTACACCCGCTGCGGGCAATATTGAACCCGGCGATGGAATCGGACATGCTGAACTCATATGTTGAGGACTACAAACAGGGTGGCTGGATGCCCACGTTCCCGGTTTTGTTTGGCGATAACCCTTGTATGAACGCTTTCCATTCCACCACTATGTTTTTGGATGATTACCGCAAGGGCATCCGCGGTTTTGATGTGGAGAAAGCCTATGAGGGCATCATGAAAAACGCCACGCAGGCTACCATGCTACCATGGGAAAACGGGCCGAAATGTGAACTGGATGATTTTTATTATAAGAACGGCTACTTCCCTGCATTGCGCGAAGGTGAAAAGGAAACCGTTAGCCTGGTAAATTCATTTGAAAAAAGGCAGGCGGTGGCCGTCACCCTCGGCGGCAGTTATGATGATTGGTCGGTAGGACAATTAGCCACTGAACTTAATAAACCGGCTGATGCCGCTGTGTTTGCCAAACGCGGAGCTAATTATAAAAACCTGTGGAACCCTGATAAAAAGATGTTCTTCCCCAAAGACAAGGACGGCAACTGGATAGGCATCGACCCTAAATTTGATGGCGGAATGGGTGGCCGCGATTATTATGACGAGAATAACGGCTGGACCTATTTGTGGCAAGTGCAGGAAGATATACCGGGCCTGATAGACCTGATGGGCGGTAAAGAGGCCTTCCAGGCCAAACTGGACCAAACCTTCCGTGAAGGGCTTGACCGCAGTAAGTACGAGTTTTGGGCCAAATTCCCGGATGCTACGGGCTTGGTTGGCCAATACTCCATGGGTAACGAGCCGAGCTTTCACATCCCATACCTGTACAACTTTGCAGGTGCGCCATGGAAAACTCAAAAACGTGTCCGCTTCTTATTAGATGTATGGTATAAGGACAATATTTTCGGTATCCCCGGCGATGAGGATGGCGGCGGCATGTCGGCGTTCGTGGTATTTTCATCGATGGGTTTTTACCCTATTACGCCGGGCAAGCCTGTTTACACCATCGGCAGCCCTGTATTTAGTAAGGTTACCATCGACCTGCCTAACGGCAAACAATTTAAGCTGATAGCCAACAATTGCTCGGTGATCAACAAGTATATCCAAAGCGCCAAGTTCAATGGCGAGGTGTTGAACAAGCCGTTCTTTACGCATGAGCAGTTAACATCAGGCGGTGTATTGGAGTTGGAGATGGGCCCCAAGCCCAATAAAAACTGGGGCCTTTAATCAAAACCATCACACCTCATGAAAAAGCGACTGAGCAGTGCCTTACTGCTACTGCTGTGCGCGGTAGCTTACGGGCAGCCTAAACATAGTAAAACATCGGCATTCAAAAGCTATAAGGGCCTGGTTATGGCCGGTTACCAGGGCTGGTTCAACGCGCCCGGCGATGGCGCGGGCAGGGGCTGGAACCATTACCTGTCGCACGGCAAATTTGAGCCGGGCAGCACCAATATCGATATCTGGCCCGATGTAAGTGAATATAAAAAAACCTATAAAACGCCATTTAAACACGCCGATGGCAGCGATGCTTATTTGTATAGCTCATATGATGCATCATCAACCGACCTGCATTTTAAATGGATGCAGCAATACGGCATTGATGGCGTATTTGTGCAACGCTTTATTGCCGATGTACAACGAGGCCGGGGTCGTATCCATAACGATGCGGTTTTGGGCCACGCGTTAGATGCGGCACAGAAATACCACAGGGCGATCTCGGTGATGTACGACCTTTCGGGCATGGGAGCGGGTGGTGATTCATTAGTAATTAAAGACTGGAAGCATTTGATCGACAGTATGAAAGTGACCAATCGCGGAAACAACCAAACCTGGCTGTACCACAACGGTAAACCGCTGGTTGCCGTATGGGGCATAGGGTTTAATGATCACCGCAGGTATGGCCTTGCTGAAGCTGAACGGATAATTGATTTTTTAAAGAATGACCCTGTATATGGCGGATGCGCCGTTTTGGTGGGCGTGCCGACTTACTGGCGCGATTTCGGCAGCGATACAGAGAAAGACCCACACCTGCATGATGTAATTCGTAAGGCCGATATTGTACATCCCTGGTTTGTGGGCAGGTTTAATGAGGCGGCTTATCCTGCGTTTAAACACCGCATAGCTGAGGATATTGCCTGGTGCAAGGCCAATAAGCTGGAGTATGTACCCACAGTGTTCCCCGGCTTTAGCTGGCATAATATGAACCCGCGCAGCCCGCAAAACCAGATACCGCGCAATCGGGGCCATTTTTATTGGAATGAAATAACCGGAGCCATACAAAGCGGCGCCGATATGCTGTACGTAGCGATGTTTGACGAGGTTGATGAAGGCACGGCCATTATTAAGGCTTCAAAAAACCCGCCTGTAGGATTGAGCAGCTTTGTGACCTACGAGGATGATATCCCTAACGATTACTATTTATACTTAACAGGCTATGCGAGCAAAATGCTTATGAAGCAGGTTCCATTCAGGGAAGATGTGCCGCCGCCGATTCACAAATAGATCTTTTTCTTAATAAAAGCATTAACGCCAGCGCTGTTAATGCTTTATTAATCACTTATTATTTCCGGGGATTAGTTTAGTGTTTATTAACCGTGAATTACCTAATGTGCCGGTGCAAACCGGCGCATTTTTAAACCTAATTTAAAAGCATACTGTATTTTATGAAGAAAAAGAACGCCGCTATTTTGGCGCTTTTAGCAATGACGTTTTGTTCATTTAAAAACCCGAAACCTGTTATAACTCCCCCTTATAAAAATGCCTCGCTGCCTGTTGAAAAACGTGTCGCCGACTTGTTGAGCCGGATGACCACCGCCGAAAAAATACGGCAAATGGATATGTATTGGGGCCATGAGATGGCGAATATGCAGGGGCATGAAGCGGCTTCGGTTTCTGACAGTATGAAGATCAATATCGGTACGCAGGGTATCGGTTCCGTGCATGATCTTTACCCGTTAACGGCTGCTGTCACTAACCAGATACAACGTTACGCCCTTGAGCATACCCGTTTAGGCATACCTGTATTATTTATTGAAGAGGGGCTGCACGGTTATGAAGGTTTGGGCAGCACTACTTTCCCAACGCCAATCGCTTTGGCCGGTGCATGGGATACATCTATAGTACACAAGGCCGGACGAATTTTAGGCACTGAAGTAAGGGCGCATGGTGTTAACATGATACTGGGCCCGGTGCTATGCCTGCCACGCGACCCGCGTTGGGGCCGTGTGGAAGAAACTTATGGTGAAGACCCATACCTTGCCGCCGCGAATGGCGTGGCTATGGTGAAGGGCATGCAAGGCGCAAAATTAAGCGACCACGATGCGGTACTGGCCGAACCCAAACATTTTGCCGTTCATGGTATCCCGGAGGCGGGGAGTAATATGGCCCCGGTAAATATTGGCGAACGGGAAGCAAGATCAACCTACCTGTATGTGTTTGAAAAAGCGATAAGGGAAGCACATGCCATGGGAATGATGGCTGCTTATAGCGAGATCGATGGGATACCTTGCGTGGATAACCGCTGGTTACTAAAAGATATTTTGCGCAAGGAATGGGGTTTCAAGGGTTTTGTATTGTCGGATCTTGGGGCCATCAAGATGTCATTAATTAACCACCAGGTAGCATCAAGCCCGGCAGACGCGCTGGCGCAAACTGTATCAGCGGGGTTGGATATGCAATTCTATGATTTTCCGCACGATAAATTTTTAGCAGCCATGACACAAGCCTTGAAAAGCGGGCAGTTATCGGAAGCTGATTTGAACAGGGCGGTGTCGGACATATTGCGGGTTAAATTTATGCTGGGCTTGTTCGATCATCCTTATATCGATGAGGGCCTGCTGAAAAAAGTAAACCGCACCGCCGAAAGCCATGCCGTAGCCTTGAAGGCGGCGCAGGAAGGAATCAGCCTGTTGAAAAATGAAGGTTCAGTTTTGCCGATTGGGTCGAACGTGCATTCATTAGCCGTTATTGGTCCGCTGGCGCAGAGTACTTATTTGGGCGGGTATGCGAATAAGGATGGTAAGGGCGTATCGATCATTGATGCCCTGCACCAGTCGGCCGGCAGCAACCTCGATATTAAATATGAAACGGGGTATTCGGCAGATACAGCTAAACAGGCCGAATTATTGCAGAACGCGGTAACCGCAGTCAATAACTCGGACATGGCGGTAGTAGTATTGGGCGAAGATATCAGCGAGGTTGGAGAAGGTAAGGACCGTTCGGATCTTGATCTGAACCGACTGCAAATGCGCCTGATCGAAGCCCTGCACAAAACCGGTAAGCCCATCGCTGTGGTGCTGTTTAATGGCAGGCCATTGTGCATTAACTGGGTGGCTAGGAATATCCCCGCGATAGTAGAATCATGGTTTTTAGGTGATGCAGGCGGAACAGCTATCGCCGATGTTCTGCTGGGAAAAGTGAACCCATCAGGCAAATTGCCGATGACCTTCCCTCGTTCAGTAGGCCAATTGCCTTATTATTACGACCATAAACCTACTTCAAGGCATATATACACTGATCAGGATACATCTGCGCTGTTCCCGTTTGGATATGGGTTGAGTTACACTACTTTCCAGTATTCGGGATTGACAGTTGATAAGAAAAGCATCCCGGTCAATGGGTCGATAAATATCAGCCTCAACATAAAAAATACCGGCAAGGTTGAGGGTGCCGAGGTGGTGCAATTATACATCCGCGATGTGGTCGCCAGCGTAACTACGCCTGTTAAGGCATTGAAGGGCTTCAAACGCATCACCCTTAAACCCGGCGAAAGCGGTAAGGTAAATTTTAACCTCGACAGCAAAGAACTGATGATATGGAACCGTGAAATGAAGCACGTACTCGAGCCCGGCGAATTTAACGTAATGGTGGGCAGCTCATCCGAAGACATCAGGGCGAGGGGCAGCTTTTATCTGAAGCAAACTGTCTCAATAAGATAAGTGAGACAGTTTGATACAGCGTCAAAATATTCGCTCAAAATGCCTCAAAATCAACAGTTTTAAAGCTGTTTTTAGCCCGAAAATGTCAAAATAAGGCATCAAAAAGCCCTGTTTTTGCCTGTTTTTTGCTCAAAAAAGCATCAAAATCAGCAAAAGCCACCAAAAAGCATTAAAAAAGCCTGTTTTTGGCCTAAAAAACAAAGGGTCTGTCTCATTGTGAGACAGACCCTTTTTAGCTTGAGTAGAAATATGGCTACCGCTTATAGTGTAGGCTTGGTCGGCCTTGTTGCGGTAAGCGGGATTATGCCCTTAAACATCTTTGCGCCATCGCCGGTTAAGCGCAAATAGTAGTCTGCCGAGCATGCGGTACCATCCTCATCCAATGACATGAAACCTGAACCTGCGGGCACAAATTGTTGTGTTTCTGCGGTTTTAGCTATCTGGTTGCCTTCGTTATATTCATCAAACATCGAGATATAAAGGCCCTGCGCGCCGGCCCTTGTCATGTTATAAAACTGCCTCCACATAAAATCGCCGTGGGCGCGCTGGCGTGCCTGCAGGTCGCCGGGGAGAACGCAAGGCTGATAATCAATGCCGTAAGCCCGGCAAAATGCTTCGTCGGCTTTGTTAGTGTTGGCATAAAAGCCATCCGATTCATTAGCATTACCAATGCGCCCTACCATCCATGGCGAGAGCATGTCCATCGCTTTATATGCACTTATGAAATTAGGGCGCGAGTCGCTGTTCTGGTCGCGCCAATGCGTTGGCACACCACCTATCACATAGCAGCCTTTACTTTGGAACCATTTGATCACATCAATACAAGCTGCAGCTGTAAAATTGTGGTTATCATCATTAAAGCCAAAGCCCCATATACATACCACCGGTTTGCCGTTCTGCTTGGCATACATGGGCGATGAAGTATATTGCGACATTTTATTCGTCCAGTCCGTTTTTATCTCGGTTTGCATATTTGTCCAACCGCTTACATCATACATAATATAAAACTTTACGTTATGAGCCTCAGCCGCTATTTTTGTTTTAGCAGCCATAGCATCGCGCACCGGGCCTTCAATACCGCTTGGGTTAAATCGCTGTAAGGCAGCGCCATCAATGCCATAATCGTGCATCCATTTAAATTGCACATCAATAGTTTGGTCCGAAAATGACGAAAAAACATTGGCCGGCTGGCCGTTATTTAAATTCGGGTAGTCTGTTGGGTAGGTATTGGTATAATCGCGTACATCGGGCCAGGCATCAATGGCTTTATTGGTAGGCGATGGCAGTTTTTGCCAGTCGTTCGACCAATGCCAGTACAAATTAATGGGCGAGCCATCGCCTATGGCGGCAAACCAGCCCTGGTAGCCTACAACCACTTTGCCTACCACATCTCCCGGGCCCGACTGCTTGCGGGTAGTTGTATCGGTCGGCGGCGTTACAGGCGGTTTGGGCGAATTCCCTTTTTTCGAACAACTACTTGCTATGCACAGTGCTATAAACAGTAATGCATTCATCTTTCTGATTCTCATGTTCTATTTTGTTTATTGGGGTTAATTTTTGTTTTTTACTCCGGTCGAATCGGTTTGAACTATTTTCTGTATCGTACCATCGGCATTGTAATAAAGCTTATTTACACAGATCGAGCGTAGCCAGTCATTGCCGGAGAGCGAGCTGTTATGATAAAAAGCATACCATTGGCCCTTGTACTCCGCTATCGAACCATGGTCGGTAAAGCTGTCGGTAGGGTCAATGTATACTCCCTGGTAGGTCCAGGGCCCTAATGGATTTTTGCTGGTAGCATATTTCATACGGTTATGTTTACCGGCCTCGTTAAAGTTATCGGCGTAGGAGAGGTAATAGATACCGTTTCGTTTGTGTACCCATGTCGCCTCATGAAAATCGTTAAGCCCTTTCATGGTTTGCATCTGGCCGTCAATTTCCATCATATTATCCTTCAGCTTTCCGCCTTTGCATACATTGCCGCCACCATAATAAAAATAGGCTTGGCCGTCATCATCAACAAACACACAGGGGTCAATTAACGATTCTAAACCGGGGATATAGCCCTGGCATACGAAACCGCTTGCCGGGCTTTTGCTGGTAGCTACACCAATTTTCCAGGTATTATTCCAATCGGTACCGCTTGGGTGCGGGAAGTAGAAGTAATAAGTGCCATTTTTATACGCGCAATCGGGTGCCCACATAAAGCCGCCTTCGGCGCGGCCCCAGGGCACATCGCTGGCTTGCAGTATCTGGCCCTCATCGCGCCAATGCACCATGTCATCGGTTGAGTAAACATGGTATTTATCCATCAGGTCGCAGCCCTGCGGCGGGGCTACATCGTGCGACGGATATACATACAAACGCCCATCCGCCCATATATGCGCAGATGGATCAGCCGTATAAATATCAGTAACGAACGGGTTTTTCATCCCGTCGCCATTAGGGTTGGCAATAACCACAGGCGTGTCGTTTTTAGCAACGCTTACTTTCTTGGCGCAGCTGCCGGTTGTTATTACCAACGCGGTTAAGAGCAGGTTATAAATTCTTTTTTTGTTCATGGCAGATGTTGATTAGTAGCCTATGGGGCCGCCGGGTATAACTTTTTGTATAGTGCCATCGGGATTGTAGTACAGCTTATCCACGCATATTGATCTTAGCCAGTCCTGGTGCGAAATGGAGCTATTATGATAAAATGCGTACCACTGGCCTTTGTATTCCACTATCGAACCATGATTGGTATAGCTGTCGGTTGGGTCCATGTACACGCCTTTGTAGGTCCACGGGCCCAGCGGGCTTTTACTCATGGCGTAGCGCATCTGGTTGTGCTTGCCGTTGGCATCGTGGTTATCTGAATAGGATATATAATAAATGCCGTTGCGTTTATGCACCCAGGTAGCTTCGTGAAAATCCTGCAAGCCTTCCATGGTATGCATCTCACCATCTATTTCAACCATATTATCTTTCAGTTTCCCGCCTTTGCAAACGCCGCCGCCGCCGTAGTAAAAGTAGGCTTGTCCGTCATCGTCAACAAATACGCAGGGGTCTATCATTGGTTCAAGGCCTTTTATGTAGCCTTGCGGCACAAAATCTTTGGCGGGGCTTTTACTGGTAGCTATGCCTATTTTCCAGGTATGGTTCCAGTCGGTGCCGCTGGGGTGGGGGAAGTAAAAGTAATAGGTGCCGTTCTTATATGCGCAATCAGGCGCCCACATAAAGCCTCCTTCCGGGCGGCCCCATGATATTTGGCTGGCCTCCAGTATCTGGCCTTCATCGCGCCAGTGCACCATATCGTCGGTTGAGTAAACATGGTATTTATCCATCAGGTCGCAGCCGCGGGGCGGCGCAACATCGTGCGATGGGTAAACATACAGCCGCCCGTCTTTCCAAACGTGTGCCGATGGATCGGCCGTGAAAATATCAGTTACAAAAGGGTTCCCAACCGATGCCGGTTTATCCTGGGCAAAGCTTGCCGCTGATATCAGGCCCAGGCAAATTATTATGGCAGCCTGTAATATAACCCTGCTTTTACCGGTTATTATTTTTAACAAGTTATTTAAATTCATTATTAGTTATTCGTTAAAAGCGGCGGAGAGCAAATGCCCTCCACCGGCTTTTTTGTTAAAATTGATAGGGTTAGGGAAAGGTTATTTTACAGCGACCTCCAGATCGTCGATACCATAGGTTTGAGTTGCCGTTGTTTTATTCACGTTATAAAATATCCTCATAAAATTCAGCTTTCTTAAATCGATCTGATCATTATCGGTATACCCGTATGCATCGGTCATTTTCAGCTTTAAGTGGTTCCAGCCATTGTGAACTGTTGGCAGGATACCATCCAAACCCCAACCTAAGTGGAAATCATCCGGATTATTTTTACTGCTAATTTGTATCTGGCCGCCTGATGTTATCTGGGTAACATCCTGTATAAACCACCAGAATTCTAAATAGCCAACATCCTTGGTTGCTTTTGTGTCGATAAAACCAGGGTCAGGTATCGAATATTGAAACTGCATAAAATCGCCGCCCGCGGCAACAACTCCCTGGATATAGCCGGTACCCTCTTTCGGGGCTACTGTTATTAACGATCCTCCGTTTACCACGTTCCAGTTATCTAATTTGTCGCAATTACTAATTACAACAGGGGCTGCCACATCAACCCTCATATCATCAATACCATAGGTTTGGGCTGTAGTTACATTGGCTTTAGTATTGAAGAATATCCTCATGTAATTTATAGCCTTTAAATTCACCAGGTCATTATCTGTCAACCCGTATGCATCGATAAACCTGAGCTGCATGTGGTTCCAGCCGGCGTGCACGGTGTCAAGGATTCCTGACAACCCCCAACCTAGGCGGAAATCATCGGCATTATTGGCACTGCTCATTTGTATCTGGCCTCCCGGGTCTATCTGGCTAACATCCTGTATGTACCACCAGAATTTTAATTCACCGGTGCCTAAGCTTTGTTTTGTATCAACAGGAGTAGAAAGCGACAGCTGAAACTGCATAAAGTTCCCCCCCGGTGCAATGGTTCCCTGTACATAGCCTTTCCCTTCCTTGGGGGCAGTTGTTATTTCTGTCCCTCCGTTCACTATGCCCCAGCCATCTAACTGGTCACAGTTACTAAGCACAGCCGAGGTATCGATGATCGGTTTGGTTGTATCCGGGGGCGGTGGTTTCAGGTAGGAGGTATCCCTGGATTTATATTGCACTTTCTGACAGCTAATAACCGTAAGTGCTATTACCACGATGGAACATGCCATCATTATTTTTATGGATCTCATTTTCTTCAGATTTGGTTTATTGTTTAGGAACGTCCACTTCTATTATATTCGAAAAATTGGAACTTTTGTAACTGTCGTTTAAACGCACCCCAACGCGTACAAAAAATGTACGGCCCGGTATAAGATTAGCTACAGTTAAGGTTCTGGATTTATCGGCCGCGGTCATATCAATAAAGTCTTTATTAATGGCTACAGCATTTACGTCAGAGAAATCTCTTATCGAAGCTCCGGTACCTACCAGCTTGGTTGTATTAACATAAGGCTGCGTATCTATAATGGTGGGTAAACCCGCCGCTATCGGCGCGTCAATGTCATACGTTAGTGTTAGCGTCGTACCGTTTAAAGTAGCGTTAAAATTACTTATGACTATGTAAGGCGTAACGGTAAAGTTATGCGTTGTGCCCTTAGAAAGGGTGACAGTTACGGTGTCATAAACCGGCCAAAAGGCACCCCCGATAGGTAAAACCTTATATCCCCCGCTAAATAGTTGGGTGTCTTCGAACGTTCCATCGAATTTGCTTGGGATAGTTTGCGGAGCTGTCCAGCCGATTTGCTGCATCCAAATTTGGGTACTGCCGCCCGAGGTAGGTAAGTTACCGCCTGCTGTGGATATTAAATTCCCCTGGAATGAAGCGTTGGGCCCCGGATAGTTATCTATTTTTGTACAGGCAGCAGTCGCAAGTATGGCTACGCCCATCAAAATTTTACTTATTAAATTTTTCATATCTTAATCTTTTAAATTTTAATAACCAGGATTATTAGGCAACAAGTTCGGGTTCGTTCCAATTTCTCCACCCGGAATTGGTTCATAATAGAACTGTTTTTGGAAAGTATATTCCCGGTTAAACAATTCGGGCTCGGCAAGGAAAATGTATTTATTTTCATCAAATACATAATATGGCATCAGGCCTTTAAAATGCGCTTTATCCAGCACAACATCAGCAGTGCGCCACCTTTTCAAGTCCCAGAAATACTGGTTTTCAAAAGCAAGCTCCATACGCCTTTCATTACGTACTTTGGTAAGGTCAATACCCGAATAAAGCGGTGCACCGGCCCTGTCCCTTATCAGGTTAATGCAGGTTAATGCATCGGCAGTATTGCCTAATTCAACAGCAGCTTCGGCACGGTTTAACAATATTTCGGCATAACGAAAGTCTATCCAGGGCTGTACGCTTGTGTTCAGATCAACGGTCGACTGTTGCCTGTTGTAATCAACATACTTGCGCACATAAAAGCCTGTGCGGGTTGCATCATCTCCGCTTGTAGAGATGCCTGTAAAGCCAATAACCTGCACACCCTGGTACAAGGTTTTTGGATCACCCGAAAGTATGTGGGCGCGTGCGTTATCCGGTTTTGCTACTTCAGCAGCGGCAGTTCCGCTAAACGAAGGATAAATACCCCGTTGTGTATTAAAGGTAAGCCCTCTTAAAGTTGCCCCGGGGAAATAAACAGTAGCCAGCAACCTTGGTTCAAGCCCTTGCATTAGGTCTGCACGGTTACTAAAACGCTTGGGGGTACCATCGGAGTTAGTTATCGGTAGATCACCCCAAAGCTGCACCAGGTCCAAAGTTGGGTATGAACGCGAAAGTGCACCGGCTGTCATATAGCGTGGCGACATGGTAGCATCCCAGCTATGGGCCGTATTGTTAGCTTTAGAATATTGTTTTATAAATATATTCTCTTTGCTGTCGGCTTTCAGGAACAGGTCGACATAATTCTGCTGCTTATCCGGGTTCGCATTATAAAGCGAATACACGCCATCAAGTAGCTTCGCGGCATCATAAGCAGCCTGGAAATATGCAGTGGCTTTGTCGGCTGGGATGCCTACTAAACCCTGCGAACGTGCTTCTCCGTCAACAAAATTTACTGAACCATATTTGGCAACACACGCGGCATATAACATTGCCCGCGATTTTAACGCCGCTGCAACATACTTGTTAGCCCTTCCGGCATCGCTGGTTGCGGGCATCATCTGATAACCCATATCAAGTTCGGAAGCAATAAAATCCCAAACTGCCTGTTCCTTATCGCGATGTACACGCAATGTTGCCACCGGTGCACCCGGATCTTGAGGCGTTGTTATAATTGGTACCCCGCCATAACGCTTAGCCAGGCTAAAATAATAGTAAGCTCTTAAAAAATGGGCCTCGCCTAAAAGCTGATTTACACCATCCTGGGTTAACGAAGCAACATGCTTAGGCAGCTCAGCTATCATTGTATTTACATTCCTGATATCGCCGTATGGCCACCAGCCAAAGCCTGTGCCGCCATCAAAGCCACTGTAAGGGCCAACTTCTTCGCCTACAACACTGGCCGAGTTATAAAACTCCGTCCAGTTATTACCTCCGTGTGCATAGCCTACATCTTGATTGCCGCCATCTCCCTGGGCGGGGGCGTATTTAAAATCCTCAATAGGCAGGTCCTGGTATATGGTTGCTAAAAACGATTGAATGCCCGCCTGGCTGTTAAATATAACATCAGACGTGTAGATATTCTTTGGCGGAATATCCAACTTTTGGCAGGAGGTTACCGAAACTCCCGCTGTGAGTGATATTGCAATAATTAATTTATGTATACTTTTCATATGTCAATAGTTAAAAGGAAACGTTAGCTCCCAGGTTAAAAGTCCTGTTCTCAGGGTAGGTGTACCCTGCGAAGGCAGTACTAAAATTGCTATTATCTGCATTGGTCCCCTGGTGTTCAGGGTCATAGTTCTTTAAGCCGGTAAACGTTAGCAGGTTGTAGCTGCTTACATATACCCTTAATTTTTTAACACCTATTCTTCTCAAAACATTTGGAGATATAGAATAGCCAAATTCAAGTGTTTTTATTCGCAGGTAACTGGCATTTTGTATAGCTTTTGTGCCTTGCGCATCGGGCGAGCCCATTGCAGGGTAAAAGCCCGGTACCCATTGGGTGTTGGGGTCAAAAACATTGGCCGAAGGATCAACTGTATGCCAGCTGTCGAGGAAACGGGTTAATGCGCTTCTGCCATACATCAGCGGCGACGCAAATTGCTCGCCGTATTGTACGTAAACACCGGCGGCGCCTTGTAAAAGCATGGTCATGTCAAAGCCTTTGTAGGATAAACCTACGGTAAGGCCGTAGTTATATAATGGAATATCGGAAGTGGCGATAGGCGTGTTATCCTTACCATCTATTACCCCATCATGATTCGTGTCAACGTAATAATAGTCGCCGGGTACAACATTATTATTGCCACCGCCTGTGTTAACGCCGTAATTGTATATCTGTTTGTAAGTGGTAAACTGCCCGGCATAAGTAGGGCCCCACCATATATTTTGGTACCGGTTGGCCTGGTTACTCTGCCATTGTTGAAATTCGTTGCCAAAAGTACCTTGTAAAACAGTCATGTCTCTTAATCGGGTTGTGCCTATGTTACCGGTCAGGTTTACGCCCAGTTGGCCAAATGTATTCCTGTATGATAAACTAAAGTCCAAACCCTGTACCCTGTCGCTGTTGTAGTTGATAGGGGGCAAAGATGCACCAACTGTGCCGGGTATAGCGTTGGTAGGTTGGGCTTCCAATCCTGTCCTGTCGTTTCTGAAAACTTCAATCGTTCCGTCTACTTTTCCATTAAACAAGCCGAAATCAAGCCCTATGTTCTTTATGGTACTTACCGGCCATGTTAACCCCGGGATGCCCAATTTTGGCGCTGAGCCGTTCACAGGAGCAGAGCCGAAAATGTAAGAGTTGACAGGGTAGTTGTAACCGGTTACGTAAGCATATGCTGCGGTACCCTCATCACCGAGCTGACCATAAGAAGCCCTGATCTTTAAGTTGGAGAGGATATTCGGAGAGATCAGTTTTCTGAAAAAATCTTCTTTGGTTAAAACCCAACCTATTGATGCACCCGGGAAAAATCCCCATTGGGCGCTGGTACCCGGCTGATATAAACTGGTGCCATCACGGCGAAAACTGAATTCGGCAAGATATTTCCCCTTAAAATCGTAGTTAATCCTTCCAATATAACTCCTGTGCGCAACATCGCCTAAAGCACCGGCATCCTGACCACCATACATATTTAGATTTGCTACGCCTCCAAATAAATAGTCTATAGGTATATTGGTGTCGCGGTAAGCATTAAAATTATCAGAGGTTTCATGGCTTTGTTCATAAGTAAACATGGCCGATACATTATGATCATGAAAAAAAGTATGCGCATAATTTAATGTTAACTGACTATTAGTATTAAAATGCGTGTAATATTGGCGGGTTATACCCGAAGGTGAATTAACCGGGCTTGGGACATAAGTACTGTCGGCCGCGCTGTAAGTATATAAATTAAATGAGCTTTTTACTTGATTGTAGTCATAAACCCCGTAATCAATAGCAAACAAGGCCTTGGCACTTAGTCCGGGTACGCCGGGTACCTCATACGTTAGGTTTAACTGGCTATTAAAGTCTTTATTTTTGGCCACCTTAAACCCTACTTTACTGTCATCAGTCATGATAGCAGGATTCTGATTATCAGGCATTACATTAGGGTATAAAGGATTATTATTAGCATAAACCTGGTTTATAGGAATCTGGTTCCAGGTGTACTTATAAACCGTCCACTCATCGGTGTAAGGCTGGTTTTTTTGATCCATCCAGCCCGATGTTAATACCTGCGCTTTTAACCCTTTAACTATGTTTACCGTAACGTTCGAGCGGAAATTATATTTGTTATAATTTAAATCTCCGGTTTTAAAAACGCCGTCCTGTTTCTGGTAACCAAAGTTGAAGAAATAGCTGATCTTTTCATTTCCACCATCAATATTTAAATTATGGCTGATTTGATCGGCAGTTTTCTTAAAAACAAGGTCTACCCAATCAGAACTTTTGTTAGTGCCGTTGAGCCATGGCAGAATGTCTGCATAAGAATATGCCGGGGGTACGTTACTAATAAAATTATTTGCGAAATCGCGTTTAGTTTTCTCATTGGTCAGCAACATATAATCTACAGCGCCTACGCCCTGCGGCATTCCCAAAAATGTTTGCACTGCATCGTTAACTGAATAATTGATGCTAACTTGTCCGTTTTTTGATCCTTTTTTGGTCGTTATTAAAATAGCACCACCGGCAGCCCTTATACCATATATGGCTGCTGCGCCATCTTTCAGCACAGAAATACTTTCAATTTCATTTGGATCCATCCTGCCTAATGTTGACTGGTCTCCGCCAATTATGCCATCGATTATAATTGCCGGCCCCGCCCCAGACGAGGTTTTATAACCCCTGATATCCAAATTATTAGCATAAGATCCTGGTTCCGCTGTTGTTTGAACAATACGTATACCGGGTATCTTACCGGTTAGCATGTTTACAACGCTTTCGTTTTTTGTGGTAACGATCTCTTTGTTTTGCAGCGTTGCTATAGATCCGGTTACAGTTGCCCTTTTTTGCACACCATAGCCTACAACTACCACCTCATCAAGGGTTTTATTAGTAGCTTTTAAAGCTATCAGGCCACCTTTTATGTCTTTAACGGCAACTTGGCGGGTCTCATAACCCGTGTATGATAGTTGCAGAATAACATTAGTATTGGGTACTGTAAGATGGAACGTACCACCGATATCGGTAACAGCGCCAGTGGTAGTGCCTTTTATGAGTACACTTACCCCCGGAAGTACCGACCCATCGGTTAAGTCTGTCACTTTTCCGGTTATGATCGTTTGCTGGGCTAACAAACTAAGCGGGAAAAGGAAGAGAATAATAAATAAGTATTTTATTTTTTTCATATCGTCTCTGTTAATTTAAATTGTAATTGGTGTTGGTTACCATGGTTGAAAAAATCATAAATAGCGCATACGGCGGCATACTTATGGTGGGTTAGGATCATAGTTACACATGATTTTATGTCTTTTAATTAGTGATATACCAAATGGCTAATTGGTGGCCAAAAGGTGTAATAATTGGTTTATAATATGAAGGCAAAGGAATAGACAGCGATTAATAAAAAATAAATAATAGATTAATGTTGGCTGTAAAAACACCCTAAAACACCACTTTTTTAAAAAAAATCAATCGATTGCATACTTTTTTTCTAGACGCAATAATAATTACGGCTTATAAAAATTCTCCATTTCAGTTTCATAAGCGGATGAAAAAAACAAAATTTATCAGGATATTATAACCAGGTTCAGCGACTTTAACAAAGCGTTTTCCTGATCGGAAAGGTAAGTGGTGTTTTTGAAATTTTATACATAATGGATCAATTCCTTGGTTGTACCGGGCTCAACATCTTTAATATTTAGGGCATAATTCCCCAACAAATAAGCCTTTTAGATCATCTCTAAAAGGCTTATCTTCATTTCTGAGGTAATGGAAGGCAACAAATCCCGGGACTTTGTAAAGATGGGAAAGCGCAACATCACCGGTATTGGAAATAGCATAGCGGTTGTTATCCCTGATGTTCAGGTACGCCGTTAGGGTTCATCCATACAAATTCCCAATGGTGGCCATCAATATCGTCAAAACTGTGCTGGTACATAAAGCCATAGTCGCTGGCCGGGTCAGGTATTGTGGCGCCCGCTGCTTCTGCTTTGGCTACCATTTCATTAACAGCATCCTTACTATCGGCAGATATAGAAATAGAACGTTCTACTGCCTTGTGGGCATCCACAATTTCCTTTTTGGTAAAGGTTTGAAAAAAGGTTTTTGTTATCAGCATTACATAAATGGTATCGCTGATGATCATGCAGGCTGCTTTCTCGTCAGTAAATTGTGGGTTAAAAGTATAACCAAGTTTGCTGAAAAATTCTTTTGATTTGTTGAGGTCATCAACCGGTTGAGTTACAAAAATTTGAGTTGCCATAATGTTTTCCTGATTTAGTTTACTCAAAGATAAAGTTAGGCCATATACCCGCAAATGGGCAAAAACGACAAGGTTAGGGGGTAATTACGGACTTGTATTTAGTTTTCAAACTAATAAGTTAAATATCAGTTTTGCTGTTTATGAGATACAAAACTCACATTAAAAACTCTGAGGGTGACATACCGAACTGTTTCAGGAAGTTTCTCCCGAAATTATTTTGAGAGGTATAACCAACCAATTCTGCTACTTCTGAGATCCGGTAATGGCCTTCTGAGAGCATCTCCGCCGCTTTTTTTAACCTGGTAATGTGTATGAGCTCACTTGGTGTAAGATTTGATATGGCTTTTATCTTACGATAAAGAGTGGGGCGGCTCATATTCATTTCATTAGCTAACACTTCAACGTCTAAATTGATATTCTGCAGATTCCGGTATATAACATTATTTAGTTTTTCAAGAAAGCTTTCATCAGCTTTTGAATAAGCCATATTTTTAATATGAATTAAAGGGGAATTGGCAAAATGCTCCTTTATTTTGTTCCTGTTGGAGAGTAAATTTGCAATTTGAACCTGTAAGTGCTGTGGTGAGAATGGTTTTTCTATATAAGCGTCGGCGCCCAATTCAAGGCCTTGTATCTTGGATTGCATGGTATCTTTAGCAGTAAGTAGAATTACAGGGATATGGCTGTAATTAAAATTTGATTTTATTTGCCGGCACAATTCAAAACCATCCATTACATCCATCACAATATCACTTATCACCAAATGTACAGTCGTTTTCTCAATTATGGCCAGGGCTTTCTTACCATCCGTAGCGGTTAAAATATTATACTTTTCAGAGAGGTTATCTTCAATGAATTCTAATATTTCTTCATTATCGTCAACTAACAAAACACTGGGTTTATCCGTTTCCATATTTAAAAGCTGTAAATGCTAATTTAAATCAAATTCTATTTCCTGGTGAATTGGTAATGTAAGTACAAACACGTTTAGTTGCTCATCAGTTGGGTGTAATTCAATTGTGCCGCTATGCAATGCCGCAAGCGTACGTGCCAGCGAAAGCCCAATACCGGTACCCGGAAATTTTTCAAATCCTTTTATCCTAAAAAAGGGTTCAAATATTTTTTCTTTCATTTCAGCGGCAATAATATGGCCATCGTTTTTGATGGTGACACTAAAAGTTTGATTTTTATGTATCGATAGACTGATCATTATTTTACACTCAGCATATTTAAATGCATTATTAAATAAATTGCTCAGTATTTTGTTGAACGCTTCAATATCTACATACGCCCAAAACGGTTTGGCGGTTAATTTTAAATCACACTGAATGTTTCGTTGTTCACCCGAGGCTTCAAAATCCATTAAGTTTTCTGTAATCAATTTATTTATGTTAGCTCTAACAAAATTTAGCGAGAAGCCTTTTATTTCTGTTTTCCTGAAATCCAGTAGTTGTGTAGTTAAGTCTAACAGCCTGTTGGTATTCCTCTCCATTATTTTCAAATTTTTTTGGATACCGGGATTTTCCTTTACTTGTTCAACCATGTTTTCCATTGGGCCTTTAATTAACGTAAGTGGCGTGCGAATTTCATGGGCAATATGTGTGAAAAAGGCAATTTTTGCATGATATATTTCTTTTTGTTTTTCACTCTCCAGCAACTCGAGTTTACGCTTGTTAATTTTGTTGACCTTAATTCTATAGCTCCTGATGATATAATAACCGATGATAATGGCTATGAGCAGATAAAGCAGGTATGCTGTTTCACTTAGCCAGAATGGCGGTTGTATAATAACTGTTAGCCGGGTAATATTTTTATTCCAAATCCCATTGCCGCTTGCCGCCTTAACTTCGAATGTATATGTACCTGTAGCAAGTTTGGTAAAGTATACTTTACGGTTACTACTCAAATAATTCCATTCCTTATCTACCCCGTCCATCTTATAGGCATAAGCAGTCATTTGTGATGATGTATAACTTAATGCCGCAAAATCAATATTAAAAGATGATTGGTTATAATTTAGTATTATGGTATCTGTATAAGTAATGGATCTTTGTAAAGGTGATTGCTTGCCCCCAACATTTACATCTTTACCATTTATCTGAAAATTTGTTAAGTAAACGGAAGGAACATAAAAGTTGCCGATAAATTCTTTAGGGTTAAACCTTATCATACCTTTTACACAACCAAAATACATATTACCGGCATTATCTTTATAAGCCGAATTGTAATTAAATTGGTTAGTAAGCAAACCGTTAGCTTTGGTGTACACAGTAATATGTTGATTTTGGGCATTCATGCAAACCAGCCCGTTTGAGGTGGTTATCCACAGATTCTTATCACCGTCTTCCAGCATTGCATAGATGATGTTGCTGGGTAAGCCGTCGGCTGTTGTGAAACGTTTAAATTTTCGGGTAATTTTATTAAAAAGGCACAGCCCGTTCTCTGTTGCGATCCACAATCGACCGTTAGTGTCTTCAAATACCTTATTAACTGAATTGTCGCTTAAGCTGGTGGTATCTTTGCTGTTGTATTTAAACACACCATGAGCCTTGGATAATGGGTTGAAATAATATAATCCATCATTAAACGATCCTACCCATCGGGTTTGATCACGATCTTCAAAAATAGATTTGCAAAAGAGATTTTCAGGTACGGAATGTTCTGGTGTAAACTGGTGCAACCCTTCATTATAGCTATAAAGCCCTCGTGCGGTCCCAATTACAATATCGCCATTAATTGCCTTACAAACACAGATAAAAAAGTTACTTTTTAAAATTGGAGTATTGCTTTGCGTGTAATGTTTAATTACTTTTTTTGTCTTAATATCTATTATGTCTAATCCGCGCTCAAAAGTGCCTGCCAATAATTGGTTACCGGTAGCAAGTAGCGCGTGAATATTTAATGATGCTACACTGGTGGGTAAACCGGAAGGTTTATAACTGTAAAATTTCCCCGATTTTAGGTTAAGGCGGTTCAACCCTCCATCTTCAGTTCCTATCCAAAGGTTGCCATAATTATCCGGGTAAATTTCACGTACAACGTTACCGCTAAGTGAATTCTCGCCTGCTTCAGGGAAGAACTTCTCAAAATAAGTATAGGCCTTTGCATAATAATTTAGGCCTCCAAAATATGTTCCTGCCCATATACCGCCTTCCTTATCCTTGCAAAAAGTATAAATGGCATTATCTGATAAGCCATAGGGGTTGTTATATTGTTTGCTTATGTGCGAGATTTGATGGCTGACCAGGTTATAAATATAAATCCCCGATTCGGTTGCTATCCAATAATGGTTATCATCCGCTCGTATAAAATCTCTGACAAAAATTTCAGTTTTATCCTCATTGTAATTAATAAGGTCTTTATAACTTCCTGAGGGTATATCAAAGATCTTTGCGCCTTGGTTTATAGTCCCAACAAACAACTGATTTTGCCCATTACTAACAATTTTTTCAATAAACAGGCCGGTGGTATGCCTGGAGTGTTTAAACATGTCGTATGCTACAAACGTGTTGTTTGCCTGGTTAAGTTGCTCAATAAGGCCATTTGAAGTGGAAACCCATACCCTATCATGAATAACGCATAGCGATGTGGCCTCAAAACCTGCATTAGTATATACATGGCTTTTATGGCTGGTTATATTATATTTTACTAATGTAAACTTTTCCAAGAACCACAAATTACTATGGTCGTCTGATTTAACATCTCTTATCTCATTTTCACCGCTTGGTAGCAGGTGGATAAAACTTTCATTGACAGGATCATATTTAAACAGGCCCCTTTCCGTTCCAACCCATAACACACCATTATTATCTTTATGAAGGCAAACGATCACATTGCTGCCTATTGTAGAAGGGTCCTTAGTATTGACCCTGAATATTTTGAAGGTGTAACCGTCGAACCTGTTTAAGCCGTCTTTTGTACCAAACCACATAAAGCCCCGGTTATCCTGCAAACTGCACGAAACCGTATTATTTGATAAACCGTTTTCTACCTGGTAATGCGTAAAATAATAGGTCTGCGCGTTCAGACTATTAAAAAATGCAAGTGCTATTACTAAAAATAGAAATTGTTTCAAGGATACAATTGATTTGATCAAATATATCATTTTGGCAGATCAACTGCAGCATTAGGACAACTGGCCCAACATACACTGGGGTAGCTAAACCGCTTAAATAAGTTTTGTTCACACAAAAATCAGGATTAAATAATCAGGCTGATAAATAACGCGAACTAAGCTGAATTTAACCGGTTAGGTGTGATTGTGAACACGTTAATTATCGATTGTAATTTGATATTTTTTAAATAATGCTATAAAAACATTAACAAAAGATTGAGACAAATTGAAGAATTATTGAGACAAAACAGTATCTATTGTTTACCATAAGTCGCTCATATTTGATTTGAATTATAAACCCTATAGTCTCGCCAATGGGCTATACTAAATTAATCAAATTATGAAAGAAGCTTTACTGCAGAAATTTGTTTGTGTGAGGCGGCACCCTACGCTAAAAAGCGTATCCGGCCATCAAAATGTAAAACAGATATTTTTACTCTGTTATTTTCTATTATTTTTCCTAACTACCACTGCTTTCGGGCAGAACAGTCATTCGGTTACCGGCCAGGTAACAGATGCCACCGGCCAGCCATTGCCAGGGGTTACAATTAAAGTAAAGGAAAATTCTAACGTGTCTGGCACCGATATAAATGGTAACTATAAAATAGCAGCCAGTGCCGGAAACACGCTTGTGTTCACTTTTGTGGGTTATGCCACACAGGAAATTAAAGTAACCGACCAGGCTGTTGTTAATGTAAAATTGCTGGAGGGTAATAAAGCACTTGACGAAGTGGTAATTATCGGGTATCAAACCGTGCGCAAGAAAGACCTTACCGGCTCAGTTGCTTCCATAAGCCCTGCTGAAGCCAGCAAGGTTTCGGCAAATTCATTGGGTGAATCATTGCAAGGCTTGTCTCCTGGTGTTACTGTGCGTAACAGTGGCGCACCCGGCGCTGGTTCCGAAATAGAGATAAGGGGCATAGGCAGTTTATTATCTTCCGCACCTTTGTATGTGATAGACGGGATGTTGTCTGACGCTAACGTCACCATCAATACCGACGATATCGAATCCATCCAGGTACTTAAAGACGCTTCTGCCGCAGCCATTTATGGTTCACGTGCGGCAAATGGCGTTATCATTATCACCACTAAACAGGGCAAAGCCGGGCCGCCCAAATTAAGTTTCTCTGCAAAATATGGTAATCAATATCTCCCTAAAAAATGGGAAATGATGAACAGTACGCAGTATGCATCATTAAAAAGCCAGGAGTACACTGCCGCCGGGTTGCCGGTACCGCCAAGCGTTGCCTCAGCTACATTTAACCCTGCTATAAATACTAACTGGCAGGATTTGGATGAGCGTACCGGTAACGATCAGGATTATAACGTTACTTTATCCGGAGGCTCAACCGCTTCCAAATACCTGGTTTCAGCAAGCTACTACACTAACCAAAGCGTTTTGCTGGCCAACTCATTTAATCGTGCCAGTTTCAGGGTGAATACTGAAACAAAAAAAGGCATACTGACATTTGGCGAGAACGCATTATTAACCAATACATATACGCGTATACCAAACGAAGGAAATCCATTTTATGATCTGCCTTCCTCGTTGCCTACCGTACCGGTAAGCAGCCCTATATGGGTTACTTCAACAAATCCCCAGGGATATACCAATGGCACAAATGATGCTCCCGGTACAGCCCAGGATATATCTTACGCAAATAATATTTTAGCGGCTAACAAAGTAAGCAGCTTATATGTAAATAATGCCAAACTGGTAGGCTCGGGTTATGTACAACTAAAACTCGCCGATTGGCTTTCGTATAAATTTAATGCAGGCATCGAAACCAGCTTTGATTATGCGCGTGATATATTTGACGGGATACCAATAAGATATGGTACCCCATCGGCTTCGAGCACTGTTGACGAAACACGCGGGCAGTTTATCAATACTTTAATGGAGCACACCCTTAATTTTAATAAAACCTTCGGTTTGCATAATATTAATGGAGTAATTGGTTTTACCCAGCAGCGCGAAAAGGATACTTTTACAGGTGGGGGGCGTACCGATCTTACATTAGTTGACGGGCAATATCAAACCTCCATTAATTCTGCCAGCGGTGCACCTACTGCTGCAGGTGGTACGACTATCGATTATAAGATCATCAGTTACCTGGGCAGGATCAATTATACTTTTAATGATAAATATTTACTTACAGCAACCGGCCGTGTAGACCAGGATTCAAGGTTCGGCCCTAACTACCGGACAGGTTTTTTCCCATCTGTTGCAGCTGCATGGCGCATTAGCAAGGAAAGCTTTTTTAAGGCCGACTGGGTTAATGATCTGAAATTAAGCGGCTCTTATGGCGTTTTAGGTGTTAACACCATTCCTCAGTTCTCCAATCAGGGCTATATCAATACCGCGCCTCGTGCCGTTTTTGGTAACCAGGTTATTGAGGGTGGTGCCTATCAAGCGTCACTGTTTAATCCTGATGTACGTTGGGAAAGCCGTTACGAAACCAATATCGGCATTGATGCAACCATATTAAACAACAGCGTAACCATATCAGCTGCGGTTTACAACAATACCTCTAAAAATGCACTTTTAATTGAGCAACTGCCCAATTATCTTGGTGCCAATAATAGCCCATACATCAATTCCGGGTCTATCAACAACAAAGGGATCGAATTCTCGGCTACCTATCGTAATAATAGTCGCGACCTAAAATGGAGTATATCAGGTAACGTAACTACAATTAGAAATAAAGTACTTAGCGTAGGCGACCAGGGCGGTGCCAATTATATAGTGCAAAACCCTGATTTTACGCGTGCTGAGATCGGCCATCCGATCGGCTCGTGGTTTGTATTAAAAGATATAGGTATTTTCCAAAACCAGGCCGAAATTGACAATTACAAACGTGCTAATGGCGATGTGATCGAACCTTTTGCTAAGCCCGGCGATATAAAGTTTTATGCTGATCCAAACGGAACCGGATCTGTAAGTAATAACGACCGGGTTTTTGACGGAACAGCTTTGCCTAATTTGCAAACAGGCCTGCAATTTAATGCTGCCTATAAACAGTTTAGCATAAACTTACAATTGGTAGGCGTTTTTGGCTCAACACTATTCGATGCGGTTAGGCAAACATTAGATAGCTACCAGAATACTAATTTCCGTTCCGCTATCAGCCCCTGGACACCCACCAATACTAACACTTCCGACCCGCGTTTAGGTTTCGCAACTGATCCTGGCATTGCCAGCAACAATACTTTCGCAAGTTCGCGTTGGTTAGAGAATGGCTCGTATGGGCGTATCCGCAACCTGGAAATTGGCTACTCACTTCCAAAAGCGTTTTTGAGTAAATGGAAGATAGACAATGCAAGGATTTATGTTAGCGGACAAAACCTTTTAACAGTAACTAAATATAAAGGGCTTGATCCTGATGTAGAAGGTAACCTGCTGCAACCCGGTTACGACAGTGGTAACTGGCCTCCAAGCCGTATATTTTCACTCGGAATTAACTGCGGATTTTAATTTAAGAATTTAAAGTAATGAAAAATAAGATCATATTATTTGCCGCAGCCCTGGTTATAAGTTTAACCAGCTGCCAAAAATCGCTTAATATAGCTAATCCCGATGCAGTAAGCACGCTGCAATTTTGGAAAACTGCTAATGACGCGCAGTTAGGTGTTAATGCCATGTATAGTACATTTCACCGTGCAGGTGTGTGTCGCTGGTACTTTTTTGCTACTATGATACGTGCTGATGAAGGTTGGAGCGCAAGCCCGGACGCTAACCTGATCGCCAACTTTGATCAGTTTGTAGTTTCGGATTATAATTATGGTAACGTTTACGGCATGTGGACCGATTTTTACTATGGTATTAACCGCGCTAACCAGGTGTTAGACAATGTACCAAACATAACAATGGATGCCAATCTTAAGGCCCGTTATTTGGGTGAGGCCCATTTTATACGCGCCTTATTCTATTATCACCTGGCAAGTTTCTTTGGCAACGTTCCATTGCAGTTAAAGTCGTCATTACCTACCGACAAACCTGAGACATCGCCACAAGCTGCTGTTTGGGCACAAGTGGAACAGGATTGTGCAGCGGCTGCAGCGGTATTGCCGCCCAGCTACACAGGCAACGACGTTGGCAGGGCTACTAAAGGTGCTGCAAATGCTTTAATGGCTAAAGCTTATATGCAACAGCGTAATTACCAGGCTGCTTTAGCGCCTTTAAAAGCGGTTATTGAAAGCGGCCTTTATTCATTGATGCCGAATTACCAGGATAATTTCCTTGCAACCACACCGTTTAACGCTGAGTCGGTATTTGAATATGGCAATGCATTGAACCCCAATGACACACATGATGATGATACTGATGTAGGCGCCGAGGATAACCTGAACTACGGTTCATCATTGCCGCCGTTTTTTGCACCGCCCCAGCTTGGTTTTACCGATGGAAGGGCAAGACGCTGGATGGTAGGCGAATTTGAAAAGGAAAAAACAGTTTCAGGCGGCAGGGACCCTCGTTTGGCTGTTACCCTTTTGTTTGATTCAACAGATGTGCGCGGCCCAAATTTCACCCAGATATATGGGCAAACTTTTGCATCAAGGTACGGCACAACAGATGTATCAAATGATAATTTTTCATTTTTTGCTAAATTACTTGATTATCAAAACGGAACAGCCCCTGCCCCGGGTAATTTTGAGATATTTCACTCACCTAATGACTATCGGTTTATCAGGTATGCCGATGTGTTGTTATTGTATGCGGAGTGTTTAAATGCAACAGGCAGTACGACGGAAGCCTATCAGTATGTAGACATGGTAAGAGCAAGGGCAGGCCTGGCAACGTTAGAAAGCATATTGCCGGGAATGAGCCAGGCACAGTTTCTGACACAGCTAAAACATGAGAGAATAACTGAATTAACAGGTGAAGGCCAGCGTTGGAATGACCTGGCACGTTGGGGCGATCTTGGGCCCGGCCTGGCTTCAAGGGATGCAGGTTTCAAAAACTTTAAAGTGGGCAAGAATGAATTCTTTCCTATCCCACAAAGAGAAATAGACGTAAATCCTAAGCTTAAACAAAATCCAGGCTATTAAGCCAAATTTATAACGGAAGGCATTCTGTAAGGATGTTTTCCGTTATTTAATTAATATGCATTTTATGAAAATATACAGAGATCTTTTTGTAGGGGTATTGTGTGTGGGGATAGCGTTGTCGGCCTGCACAAAAGATTCCGGTAATAATAAAAACACCAGCAACGGTGGTAATACAAAAACAGATACTACCCATGCCAATGATTTACCAACAGTTGATAACAGCAAATCAAACGTAACTATAACTTGGGATACCGCCGCTAAAAAAATATCGCATAATGTTTATTATGCTGAATACGGCAGGATCAAACGCATTAGCGCCACTACGCTTTTATTAACTTACCATTGTGGCGGGGCGGCAGATTACTGGAATAACATTGCCCTGCGTCGTAGCGATGACAATGGTGCTACCTGGTCTGATGCGCAAATATTAATGACGAGCAACGTCCCCGGCTATTACGGGTTTTCAGACCCGGACATACTGGTAATGCAAAACGGATGGCTAATGCTCACTTACGTAGGCCGCGGTAACCCTGATGATAACCAGCACGATAATGTGCAGATCCGTATCAGTAAGGATAATGGTATAACCTGGGGTAACCCGCAGATCATAGCTTTAGGCCGTTCATGGGAACCCGGGACAGTGCAGTTAGCTAACGGCGACATTGAGATGTTTTATTCAAGCGAAGCCAAATGGTGGCCCGGTACTAATCCGCAGCAGGATATCTTGTTTATTCATTCTACTGATAATGGGGCACATTGGTCAAGCCCGAAAGAAGTTGCCTATTTCTCGAACGACAGGGACGGCATGCCGGTACCTGTTTTGCTAAACAATAATAAAGGGATAGCCTTCGCTATTGAATCGGTGAATAATTCGCAATCACCGTGGATAATGTGGTCGTCAACTGATGCCAAATGGAACTACAGCGGTGATGGTTCAACCCAAAATGGCAGGCGCTGGTTAGCTACTAATGATAATATTTTTGGCGGAGCACCTTACTTGACTCAGCTTTCCACCGGCGAAACCTTGTTGAGTTTTCAGGCGTCCGATGGCCGCAATATAGGTAGCGACTGGAAAAAAAGTACGATGCTTATTTACACAGGTAATAGCGTAGCTAATAATTTTACCCGGCTGGCAAATCCATGGCCTAACCTGCCTGTTAATGAAGGTGCTTATTACAGCTCGATTTTTTTAAAAGATGCAACTACCGTAGTTTTGGTAACAACCCGGAATATGCCCGATGGCCATAGTGAGATCTGGTGGAAAGAAGGGCACCTGTCCAAATAATATGACCAGTTAAAGCAATTAAGTTAATAATGAATCAATTCAAAACAGGTGTATTCGGATGAATAATATATCATGATTAAAATAATATACAGTTTTTGCCTGGTAATATTAGTTACCGGCATTTTACACGCTCAAAATAAAATCTTTACTAATCCAATATTGCCTTCTGGCGCCGATCCCTGGGTAATTTATAAAGGCGGTTATTATTATTACACCAACAGTACAGGCCGTAACCTTGTGATATGGAAAACAAAAAGTGTTGTTGACATGCGCAACGCCAAGCGCAAAGTAGTTTGGGTACCCCCAACAGGCACGGGTTATTCCAAGGAGCTTTGGGCACCCGAGTTGCATTATATTAACCATAAATGGTATATGTATTTTGCTGCGGATGATGGCAGTAATGATCATCACCGGTTATATGTGATCGAAAACCCATCACCTGACCCAACCCTTGGTGAGTGGACATTCAGAGGCCAGTTAAACGATGAAAGTAACAAATGGGCTATTGACGCATCTGTATTTGAAAATAATGGTAAATTGTACATGATATGGTCGGGCTGGGAGGGTGATACCAATGGCGAGCAGGACATATTTATTGCAGAGATGAAAGACCCTTATACAATAAGCAGTAAACGGGTGAGGTTATCGGCCCCGGTATATGCCTGGGAACGCAACGGTGATTTGCATGACGCAGGTAACCCAGCCCATGTAAACGTTAACGAGGGCCCTGAAATACTTAAACATGGCAATAAAATATTTCTTATTTACTCTGCCAGTGGCTGCTGGACAGATTACTATGCGCTGGGAATGCTGACAACCGATGCCCATAGTAACTTACTGGATAGTGCATCATGGAAAAAATCACCGGAACCGGTGTTTAAGCAATCGCCTGAAAATGGGGTATTTGCAACCGGCCACAATTCATTCTTTAAGTCGCCCGATGGCAAACAAGACTGGATATTATACCATGCAAATGACGCTCCGGGCGAAGGCTGCGGTAACAAACGCTCGCCGAGGGCGCAGCAATTTACATGGAAAAAAGATGGAAGTCCGGATTTTGGCATCCCGGTTAAAACAGGTGTGCCTATGCCGGTACCTTCAGGAACAAATTAAAACTAAATCACTTTATAATATGAAGATCAGACATAGTCTATTAATTCTACTATCATTAACTATTGCCGGCGTTAACGCCCAGACATCAAAAATATGGAGTGCCGAAAAGGCGAATGCATGGTACGCGCAGCATAAATGGATAAATGGCGCTGATTTTATACCTGCGACCGCGATCAACCAGTTGGAAATGTGGCAGAAAGATACGTTCGACCCCAAAACCATTGACCAGGAACTGGGCTGGGCCCAAGGTATTGGCTTTAATACCATGCGCGTGTTTTTGCATAGCGTGGCCTGGAAAGAAGACCCTTCGGGGTTTAAAAAACGAGTAAATGAATACTTGTCTATTGCCGATAAGCACCACATCCAAACCATATTTGTTTTTTTTGACGATTGCTGGAACGCTAACCCTAAACCAGGTAAACAACCCGAGCCAAAAGTTGGGATACATAATTCAGGCTGGATGCAAGACCCGGGCCGGCCGGTTAAAACCGTAGCAGAATACCAGGCGCTGCATGCTTACGTAACGGATGTATTGACCAGCTTTAAACATGATAAAAGAATACTGCTTTGGGACTTATACAACGAACCGGGCAACAGCAATAAAAAGGATGCTTCGTTACCATTGTTATCAAAAATATTTGCCTGGGCGCACGAAGTGAGGCCTGATCAGCCGGTGAGTGCAGGATTATGGAGTTGGGACCTGGAGAAATTAAATGCCTTCCAGGTTAAAAATTCTGATGTGATCACCTATCATGATTATGAAGTACCCGAGTGGCATTTACGGGTAGTACAATTGTTAAAAGCTTACGGCCGCCCTTTAATTTGTACAGAGTATATGGCCCGCCCACGTAACAGTACCTTTGAAAACACCATGCCCATGCTAAAAGAGCAAAATGTAGGTGCCATTAATTGGGGTTTGGTTGAAGGTAAAACAAATACCAAATATGCCTGGGATACCCCTATGCCAAATGGTGATGAACCCAAATTGTGGTTTCACGAAGTTTTTCGGAAAGATGGGACACCGTATAAACAAGAAGAAGTTGATCTTATAAAGAAATTGAATGGTAAATAAGATCTAAATTATTGAAATGTTAAACTGTCGGCAACCCGGTGAATGAAATTGCTATTCAAAATTTTCACAAGATTACTAATGTGGCACCACTAATATCTGATGGAGAGAACGAACCGTTGTTGAATCAGTGGCAAAGACCATGAAGGAGGCTTATATTTTTGCCGAAATGAGAGAAAAAACGGGTAAATTCATTGCTAATTATACGCTCACCGCTGATACAGGTGGATCTCTGAACAAGAATATGCATATTGGAAACACACCAGTTAAAAATTCCTGCTAGTTCTGACTCATCGGAATACATTTTATTTTGGTTTCGTATGCATTATATAATCGTTCTCGACACTTGTACAGATAAAATTTCTATTTCAGTTGAAATCAATGGTTGTAAGATTTTTTAATAGTTAAAGTCACTTTAATTATATACTTGGCTTGATTGCATTGCGTACAAGCAGCCTGTCGGCTGCTCCCTTTGAAGGACTGAACCCAGCTCGTGCCGGCTTCGCAGATTTGCCACTACCCAATCATCTAAAGGCGATTCTTTTCATGGAGCTAAAGTAAGCAACGCGGATTAAATTAAATGACTGGTTGCATGGTTGAATTTGGTGCTTTGCTAAATATTTCCCTAACTTTAATGTTTTATGAGCAAGATACTTCCTTTCAATAACGACCGCCAGCAGAGCTCTGCCCCCGAGCTGAAGACGCTCTTCGCGCGTTATTATGACCGCTTGCTTTACTTCGCCTGGCAATATGTACACGACAAGGAAACCGCGCGCGACCTGATACAGGATGCCTTTATCACTTACTGGCATAAGGCAAACGAGGTATCCGTTGAAGAAACGCAGATCAGGAATTATCTTTATGTAAACGTACGCAATGCCTGTTTGAAACATATCCGTCATGTCGAGGTTGCAGGTAAATACCAGGATACATTGAAACCCGAACCGGCTGAGGAAGCGCAGGGTGCAGATCGGATAATCCGGGCGGAAGTGATCGGGGAGATATACCGAGTGATTGACAGTCTGCCGGAGCCTTACCGTCGGATATCCCGGATGAGTTATATCGAAGGGTTGAAAAACCAGGAGATAGCAGATCAAACGGGTGTGCCTCTCAATACCGTCAAAAGCCAAAAACAAAAAGCCTTACAGCTAATCCGGCTAAAGGTGCATCCTGAAACCTACGTCGCATTACTATTGATGTCGAAATTATTGCGCTGATAGTCAGTATTTTATATTATATCTTAACAATTTCCTCATCCTAAGTTAATTACTGAGGCTCATTATGATATGGAATATCATAATGAGCCTTATCATCAAGCTGAATTAGTACTGCGTTACCTGCGCAAGGAAACCAACGAGACTGAAAGCCGGGAAATAGAAGATTGGTTGGCCGAAAACCCGGAAAACCGAACTTTTATGGAACGCTTACAAAGCGAGCAGGGGCTTGCGGAGGAGCTACAATTTTTTGATGATAACGGGAAAGGTGAAGCCTGGGCGTCTATTCAACGCAACACAAGACAGCGGCGCAGTTCATGGCCCCGCATTGCTGCTGCAGCATCAATTTTAATTTGCCTTTCTCTCGGCGGATACTTCCTTTTACACAAACATCCTGCCCAACAAGTTGCACAAAACAAAATATATGATATAGCACCTGGCGGAAATAAAGCCATACTAACTTTATTCAACGGGCAAAAGGTTTCTTTAACCGATGCGAAAAATGGAAACATTGCACAGCAATCAGGTACGCAAATAAAGAAAGCTCAAAATGGGCAAATCGTTTACTTGGCTACCAATGGCGGCAAAGCAACAGAAGTAACCTATAACACAATCTCTACTCCGCGTGGCGGTAAATGGCAGTTAACCTTGTCTGACGGGTCCCGTGTTTGGTTAAACGCGGCTTCTTCTATCACATTCCCTACAGCATTTACGGGTAAAAATCGTATTGTTAAACTTTCAGGCGAGGCTTTATTTGAAGTAGTGCACAACGCTAAAGCCCCTTTTAAAGTACAAACTGAAAAGCAAATGATTGAAGATGTAGGTACAACTTTCGATGTGAATGCATATAGCGATGAACTTGTAACGGAAACAACTCTAATAGAAGGGAAAGTCAAGGTTAATAATATGTTTTTGGAACCAGGTCAGCAAAGCGATGGCATTCATGTTAAAACCGTTGATCCCCAAAAATATACTGCCTGGGCAAGCGATGACTTTTATTTTGAGAATGACAACATCCAAACTATAATGCGGCAACTTTCGCGTTGGTATAACATTGAAGTTAGTTATGAAGGTAATATAACAACCAATATTTTCACTGCGCAAATTAGCCGCGCCAAAAACATCAGCGCAGTATTGCATATCTTAGAAAATACTAAAGGCGTACACTTTAAAATTGAAGGAAGGAGGTTAACCGTTATACAATAAACAACTACTTACCAGAAATTCCACAAAAAAAGTCACCAGGCTACAACCGGATGACTTCGCAAGGATGCTCAAACAATTAATTAAACCATTTAAGAACCGCGTTAACCTCATGGCTTCGAAACTCAAAGGCGAAACGCACAACCCTAACTTAGCAAATGTACAAAATTTACTCAGAACACTTTGTATTGCCCCCGGACTTTACAAAAAAACTATTGTTGTTCATGAAATTAACCACCCTAATGCTATTCTTAGCCTTTATGCAGGTGAGCGCCAGTACTCTGGCGCAAAAGGTTACTTTATCTGAACGAAATGCGTCATTACTCTCCATTTTTAAACAAATTCGTCACCAAACCGGTTATGATTTCGCTTACACCGCAGTAACTATACAAGCGGCTAAGCCAGTGACCATCGACGTAAAGAACATGGAGTTAAACGATGTGTTAAAAACTATTTTTGACACTCAGCCCCTGGATTACGAAGTTGATAACAAATCCATAGAAGTTTCTTTAAAGGCACCATCCTTTTTGGAGAACCTTAAAAATAAAACCGCTAACTTACTCGCACTTCCGGCAAATGTTCACGGTAAGGTTATCGATAGCCTGGGTCAACCCTTAGTTGGTGCAAACGTAATATTAAATGCGAAAGATTTTACTTATGGAGTAACGACTGATAGTAAGGGCGAATTTGATTTTCCTAACGTATCGCAAAACCGTTACACATTAACCGTAACCTACGTTGGTTACAGCAAGCTTGAAAGGACCATACAAGTTAACAGCAAGAATATTTTGCTCAATTTGGTTATGCAGAATTCGTTTTCGGCACTTGACCAAATACAGGTTATTGCTTATGGTACAGAATCCAGGCGTTTTAGTGTTGGATCTGTTGCCAGCGTTAACGCAGCGCAAATTGAAAAGCAACCGGTAACAAATCCTTTATTAGC
>Ga0105237_10000144_pt1 | contig 100105 bp, 87 predicted proteins | sample KBSC24metaG_FD_81520 | JGI IMG/M metagenome (GOLD analysis project Ga0105237, IMG submission 81520) | Corn rhizosphere microbial communities from Kellogg Biological Station, Michigan, USA - KBS C2-4 metaG | ecosystem: Host-associated > Plants > Roots > Rhizosphere > Soil | place: Michigan, USA...
CTTTTACTATTTCGGATGATAAACTGATCTACAATAATTTTACGACCCGGTCGCGCAACATCAAAACATTTTGTGAATTGTCCATTAGGATGGTTGATAGCATAATGGTTTTGAGCGGACCTTTCCACACACGAACGCGAGACCTACGGGCGGGCGACGATGATCTGTCTACAGGAACCATCACGCTTCAAAAGCAAAATATCCAGGCTCAGACAAGGCTGATCAATAAACTAGACAGTTTGAAATTGTCAAATACCCTTGCTTTTTCAAATCCTAAAGCAGTTATAAAAGAAAACCCGGTAGTAGCAGCATCCGAAAAAGAAGCCCCTACAGTGGCTGAGAATCCGGTAAAAGATTTAACTGCCGTTAAAGTGCAGCAACAGGTAAGTTTTGAGAAAAATGAACCTTTTAGTTATGCGGCCAATAATATTATTACTGCATCTGCCATTCCGACTAATCAAAAAATCATTGGGGCCGCGGCAGAAATTGCGTTACGTAAAACAGAAGTTATTCGCACTATTGATTTCAAATCTGACAGCCTTACATTGGTTTTATATGATAATGGTATTGTTGATGGAGATACGGTAAGTGTAGTGTTGAATGATGAAGTGATTATTCCAAAACTGGGCCTTGCTGAACAAGCATTTCGAAAAGTCATAAAAATACCGCCCGATTTGGGTGATTCTCTGCAATTGGTGTTATATGCAGAAAACCTCGGTTCCATTCCACCGAATTCCGGCTTGCTAATTATAGAAGATGGCTCCGACCGTTACGAAGTAGGATTCAAGGGAGATATGAAAAAAAGCTCCGCGGTGAAATTGAGAAGAAAGCGGTAGCGGGTTCCATGAAGATAATTCGAAAATGATTTAAATCGTTCAACAATGCAAAGAATACATTCTTCTCTCTGACTGTATTTGGCTGGTTAACGTCCTGGGGATTCGAATTTATGTTTCATGGCAAGGAAAAGTCGTTCAGCGGATATATCTCCAATAAAGATTATTGGGACGCTGAAAAGGAAAGACAGTATGGTAAATATTTTGTCAATATCAATTACCGAGAAGGCCTATTTTCATCTTACATCGTAGAGGGCTGGGATTTTGAGAAAGCCGAATAATGAATTAGCGTAGAAAAAGAAAACGCCTTGAAAATCAAGGCGCAAGAAGTTTGTAGTCCCGACAGGAATCGAACCTGTATCAAAAGTTTAGGAAACTTCTATTCTATCCATTGAACTACGGGACCGGTGCCACTCATTGGCGGAGCCAGATGGCGGGCGGCAAAAATAAGGCATTTTTTTTTAGCTAGCGGGAATTCCTTACTTTGATTGCTTCAAATAAAATTTTAACTATGAAGCGATTGTCTTTGCCGCGTTGGGGCCGCGTTTGGGTTATGCTGGCGGCGCCGGTGTTGGTGGCCCTTTCCGTCCGCGCGCAGGGGCCGCGGTTCAGTCATCAGACTATTTTTGTTACCGACCTGGACCGGGCAGCAAAATTTTATGAAAATGTGCTGCAGCTCAAAAAGATAGCGGAGCCTTTTCACGACGGGAAGCATGTCTGGTTCAGGATCTCCGAGCACGGGCAACTGCATGTTGTTTCCGGCGCCAAAGCCGATGTTGCTCATGATGTCAATATACACCTCGCTTTCAGCGTGTCTTCCATGGAGGCTTTTACCAAACACCTGGATGAAGCCGGCGTAAAATACGGCAACTGGGCCCAGGACAGTAAGGAGCCGACCATGCGGCCGGACAAGGTGAAGCAGGTGTATCTGCAGGACCCGGACGGGTATTGGATAGAGATCAATGACGATACGTTTTGATTGCGCGGGCAGGATTGATGGAGTGAGCCTCCGATGAATCGGGGGGTGCGGGGGCGGAACTGCCGGGGCGGGGCTGGAAAAGGGGGTTGAATGAAGACCGGCAATGAGGAGGGTGTGAAAACCCCTATCTTTGCGTCCTCAAAAGCGGATTATGAAGTTTTATAATGTCGTCATCAAGTATCGCCTCCCTATAGCGCTTGGATTCCTGGTCCTCGGCATTGTCGCCAATATATATGCTGGTTTTTGGCCTGCCTTCCTCCCCTATCTCATCGCCCTGATACTTTTGTTCGGGTATTTCTTTTTCGGGCCGCTGCGCCTGATACAGGAACATATGGAGAGCGGTGATCTCGATGCGGCGGAGAAAGTGCTCAGTTCCGTTAAATTTCCCAACCTGCTGTATAAGCCCATCCGGTCAGTATATTATACCCTGAAAGGTAATATCGCGATGATGAAACAGGATTTCACCGGCGCCGAAGTGAATATGAAAAAGGGACTTGACCTGGGTATGCCGATGAAGGAAGCCGAAGGAGCCAGCCTGCTGCAGATGGGGATGCTGGCAATGCAAAAGAACGACATCCGTCAGGCTGAAAGTTATATCCGCCAGGCTATCCGCAAGGGTTTGCCGGATAAGGAAAACCAGGCGGCAGCGTTCCTGCAGCTGTGTTCCATCATGATGACAAAACGGGAGTTTCGCGCAGCCAAGGATTTTTTTCGCAGGGCTAAGGCGCTGAAGCCTACAACTCCTCAAATCGTTAGTCAGATAAAAGAAATAGAGAGGTATATCTCGCGCATCCCGGGATAAGCGCTATCGCGGAGAAGGCAAGTCCTGCTTACGTTGTCAGGGACTGTTTGCCGGGAGTAGTTACACAATCTACCATATGCCGGAGCGTGCGCAGTGAAAGGCTATTCTTTTCCAGGAAATCGAAGCTGCCGTATTGCAGGAAAACTTCTTTTGTATTCAATCCTTTCTGGCTGGAAAACAAGATCACATAAACACTCGGATCGACATCCCTTACCTTTTGAAGGGTGTCCAGACCATTCATTTGTCCATCCAGATTATAATCCAGGACAATGACAGCGGGGTGTTTATCCAGTTCGGAAATGCAGGATTCACCTGTGGTGTAGAAATGGATGTTGCTGCTGAGCGATTCCAGTTCTTTTGCGATAAGGCTTTGATAGATCACGTTATCTTCTACGACAAAAATAACGGGTTGTTGACTTAATTCCATGATTGTTTAACTGTAGTGCAGTTAGTAAACCTTCAAAATGGTGCCAGAAAAAAACTCATTGATTATCAAGGAGAAACCGCGTATTTGCTGCATTTTCACTCTCGGATTGGGAATTTTGGAGAAATGCTGGGAATCCGGGGGGACCTCAGGGTCTGGATATTGACGGGTGTCCGGGCCGGCGGGCGGCGACGGGTGAAGGGTGGGCGGCGGGTGGCGATGGGTGAAGGGTGGACGGCGACAGGCGGCTCAATGCCCGGGTGAAACGGTGGCCGGGGGCCAGTGACGGGAGGATGGGGGGCGGTAAGGTCAGCGATGGGGACTGGCGCGGGGCGGACAACGGGGGACGGCCGATACGGGACGGCCGACGCGGGACGGAAGGCGCGGGACGGAAGGCGGCGGCTAGGCCATGACCTCAGTCTGCAACTGTATGATACACTCCTTTATGACAGAGTCGATCGTGCCGATCAGGGTCGGAAGCTCCTGTAAAGACTCCTTTTGCTTGGCATTCATCTCGACCGAACGGATCTCCTGGCGAAGGGATTTAATGCCCATGGAATCAATGGTGGACTTGAGCTTATGGGCTGTTTTGCCTACCTGGTCCCAATTTTCTTCGTTGAGCGCTTTTTTCAACTCCAGTACGTTCTGTGGCACCGTCTCGATGAACAAGGCGACCATTTTCTTAATGAACCCCTCATCACCGCCAGAGACGGATTGAACCATGGAAAGGTCATACAATCTGGAATTCACGGGTGTCATACTAGTGGAATTATTATTTTTAAAGGGAATTTCTGCGGTGGAAGACTCCAGAGGAACTGCGCCGGCAGCAGCCAAAACCGTTCCAACCGGTGTTTTGTAATAAGCAAGATTTCTATAGATCACCTGGAACAATCTTTCCTCGTCAAAAGGTTTGGCCAGATAGTCGCTCATTCCCGCAGCCAGATATTTCTCACTATCTCCTTTCAGCGCATTGGCCGTCAGGGCGATGATGGGTATGTTAGCTTTCAAGGGATCGGGTAATCTGCGTATATGCTGGGTTGCCTCGATACCATCCATCTCCGGCATCTGAACATCCATCAGGATACAATCGAAGACGTCCTTTTCCAGGGTGTGGATGGCTTCGAGTCCATTGTTGACAATGACCACTTCAAAATCCCAGGACTCCAGAATATGCCGTGCCAGGTATTGATTCAACTCTACGTCTTCCGCCACCAATATTTTCCGGTGTCCAAGACTTTTATAATCTGTGTCCTGTCTTATTTCATTTTCCTGCATAACTTCTTCGCTTATGTGATAGGGGACTCGTATTATAAAGGTCGATCCCTTGCCTTCATCACTCTTTACCAACAATTCGCCCTTTTGCATTTCCACCAGGTTCTTACAGATAGCCAGCCCAAGACCGGTGCCTCCATATTTCCGTGATATGGTTACATCCGCCTGTTCAAACGGTTCGAATATAGTCCGCAACCTCTCCTTACTAATGCCGATACCAGTATCACTGATCGTGATCTCTATTACCACAGCCTCTTCATCACGCTCTGCAATACCCGTTACTATATTGATATGCCCTTCATTGGTAAATTTCAGGGCATTGCTCAAAATATTGTTCAACACCTGGCTCAGACGATATGGATCGCCTTTTACCACCAGATCGCCAGGTATGGAATTCTGAAAGACCAGCCCCAACTCTTTTTCTTCCGCCCTGTAAATAAAGGACTGGATAGTGGTCGCGATCTTGTCCACAATTTTGAAGGGGATACTCTCCAACTGCAGCTTGCCCGCGACGATCTTCTCCAGATCGAGTATGTCGTTGACAATGACGAGCAGGTTATTGGCAGATTCCTGGATGAGCTGGAGATAATTCCTTTGCTGTACATCCAGGCGTGTTTTATTCAACAGGCTGGCAATCCCGAGGATCCCATTCATAGGTGTTCTGATCTCATGGCTCATATGCGCCAAAAACGATTCTTTTGCCCGGGCCACTTCATCGGTCAGCCGTTTGGTCAGCCGCAATTCCTTCTCCATCTTGATCCTTTCCGTGATGTCCTGGGAAAACCCGATCACATAAGGGTCCACACCCGGCTCTTCCATCCGGAAATTCTTATATAACAGATAGATCTCCTTTCCTTCCTTACTCAACACACAAAATTCGCCGGCGACAGCATTATCACTGTTGCGGATGGCCTGGATATATTCCTCTTCAAATCTCGGCTGGTGTTTGGCGGGAATGAATTCCCGGAGACTACGCCCCAGCATTTCTTCCTGCTCATATCCCAGGACACGGCAGATGGCCGGGTTGACGGAGAGTAATATCCCATCCAGATCGTGCGTGCAGATGAGCGCCTGGGTATGATTGAACAGATCACGATATCTCTTCTCACTAAGACGGATCTTCTCCTCGTATTCTTTTTTCTCCGTGATCCTTATCACGTAAATGATCACCATGGTCACTTCTCCCGCCTGTCCCAGCACGGGATATACCCGATGCATGAAATGCTGCAGGATGCCTTGTTCATCGCGCGTCGCCTCCGTCCATTCCGCAACTTCACGGGTACGCAATACTTTTTCAAAGACCATTCTCCTGGCCCTGGAAATAACGGCGGAACGTCCGGCAAACCGGCAGAACTCCTCGTTGGTCTTTCCAATCATCCACGCCCGCAAAGAAGCATCGGGCACGGCACTCGGATTCACGTAGAGATAACGGTAATTGGCATCTGCTACGATAACCTCCGCAGGGACTGAATGCAGTATCTCCTCAAAAAAACCACTTTGTAAATCCATGATGCGGTTTTTCGCGCTTGGGGGTCTCCTATGGCCCGGTTTTGTTTATTTCATCTTCAACTCGCCATTCTGGATCATTCGATAGAGGGTTGACTTACCAACATCCAGCTTTTTCGCAACGAGCAAAACATCTTTGTCATACTTGTCCAAATAATGCTGGAGGATCTGTATCTCAAATTCTTTAAGGGTCATTTCTCTATTCAACAGATCGGCAATACTGGCGGTAGTATTCAGGGTGATATGGTCCGGCTGGATCAGCTCCTCGTCGGCCATTACAACCGCTAACTCAACCACCGACTTTAATTCCCGCACATTACCCGGGAAAGGATATTGCAGGAGCTTTTGCTGCGCCTCGGGCGAGAGTGTCTTTTTCTCCAGCCTGTTCTCCCGGCAAAAACCGTCGATAAAGTATTTGGAGAGAATGAGAATATCATTTCCCCTTTCCCTTAAGGGCGGCAACAGGATCGGCAGACCGATCAACCGGTAGTAAAGATCCTCCCGGAAACTTTTGTTCTTTACCTCTTCCAGCAGGTTCTTATGGGTGGCTACCACAATACGCACGTCTATCTTGGTGACGCTGTTACTGCCGATGCGGGTGATCTCCCTTTCTTGTAATACCCGCAGCAGCTTGGCCTGAAGGTTGATGTCCAGTTCTCCTATTTCATCCAAAAAGAGGGTTCCTTTATCCGCCTCTTCAAATTTTCCGATACGGCGGGTAACGGCTCCGGTAAACGCTCCTTTCTCATGTCCAAACAACTCGCTTTCAATAAGGTCACGGGGAATAGCCGCTACGTTGACCGCAACGAAGGGTTGTTTATGCCGGTCGGAATTATAATGTATTGCCTTGGCAATCATTTCTTTACCTGATCCTGTCTCGCCTGTCACGGAAACCGTGATATTTGTTTTCGCCGCCTTTTCGATCAGCGAAAAGACCTTTAGTATCTGGTCGCTCTTCCCCAGTATCATCTGGGAGAAGTCATATTTTTTTCCCACCTGGCTCTTCAGTGTCTCTACTTCCTGTTTGAGATTGCTGATCTCCCGCAGGTGTAAGATGCTATTCCAAAGACGGTCCTTGGTATCGTCATCTTTAACGATGTAATCGAAAGCGCCGTTTTTCAGCAGATTGATGGCCGTAGCCACATCCTCTTGTCCGGAGATGACAATAACCCGGATATCGGGATTGTGCTCCTTTATCTTTTTTAATACCTCGGCGCCGTCGCAGTCAGGTAGTGAATAGTCCAAGGTGACAACTTCTGGATTCTCATGTAACGCTGCAAAAAAATCGCGGGGGGATTCAAATCGTTTGACCTCATATTCCGGATTGAGGGAGAGATAATGCTGGAGCATCGAGCCGTACCAGACATCATCTTCGACGATGAACACTTTAAAAGAGGAATGGTTTTTCATATCTGCGTTTATATAGGATACTGATCTAACGTCGGATTGGCGAAATTATTCCCATATTAAGACATTTTCCAATTTCTTCCCTATCTTTTTTTTGAATAATGGAGCACAAAGGACAAAAATAAGAGTAAACCCCTATTTGGGGGTAGGGGGGGCGGCGGGGCCGGAGATGGGCTAAACGGGCCGTGGTTTGTTCGGGGCGGCGGGGCCATGGTTTGTGCGGGCGGGGCATAATCCGGGCAGGACGGGGGGCGCATTAAGGGACCTTAGGTAAGGGCAGGGAGGACGGCGCATTAACGGAAGTCCGTGCAGGGATATGAAATTCTTATCTTTGGAAGATGTCAATCAATCGGGAAAAACTCCGGTCACATTTCCGTGAAGAATACCAGAAGTTGAACGAACAGCAGCGTCTGGCGGTGGACAGTACGGAGGGGCCTGTGATGGTCATTGCCGGCCCCGGCACGGGTAAAACGCAGATTTTGGCGGCGCGCATCGGGAAGATCCTTCTGGATACGGATGTTTCCCCCCAGAATATCCTTTGTCTGACCTACACCGACGCCGGCACCATTGCCATGCGTCGCCGGCTGTTGTCTTTTATCGGGCCGGATGCATATAAGGTCCATATCCATACCTTTCACAGCTTCTGCAACGATATCATCCAGGAAAACCTGCCCCTTTTTGAAAAAACGGCCCTGGACCCCATCTCCGACCTGGAAAAGATACAATTGTTCAAAACCCTGATCGATGGCTTTCCCAAGAACCATCCTCTAAAGAGATACCGGGGTGACGTCTATTTCGAAATGCGCAATCTGCAGAGTCTTTTTTCGACGATGAAAAGGGAGGGCTGGACCCCGGGGTTTATCAATGAAAAGATAGATCAATACCTCGCCGATCTCCCGTCAAGGGATGAATTTATCGCCAAAAGAGCGACGAAAGAGTTTAAAAAAGGCGATGTACGGACGGATAAGATCGCGGAAGAACGGGAGAAGATGGAAAAGCTAAGAGCCGCCGTGAATGAGTTCGAGCCCTTCCAGATCCTGATGCGAAGCCATAACCGCTATGACTTCGACGACATGATCAACTGGGTCATAAAGGCGTTTGAAGAAAATAAACCATTGCTTTCCTCTTACCAGGAACGGTATCAATATGTCCTGGTAGACGAATACCAGGATACCAGCGGAACGCAGAACAGACTGGTCAGCCTGCTGATCAGCTACTGGGACCAGCCCAATGTCTTTGTTGTGGGAGACGACGACCAAAGTATCTATCGTTTCCAGGGGGCCAACGTCGAGAACATGCTGGAATTTGCGAATCAATATAAAAAGGACCTTCTCACCGTCGTGCTGACCAATAATTACCGGTCCACACAGCCTATTCTGGATATTTCCCGGACCCTTATCAACAACAACGAAGAGCGGCTGGTAAAACAGATACCGGGTCTTTCCAAAAACCTGGTAGCCAGTCATCCACGGATCAGCCACCTCGTCCATCCGCCCCGTCTCCTGGAATACCTGAGTCCGCGGCAGGAAATGACCCATATCGCCCTCCAGGTAGAGCAATTGCTTGCGGCAGGGGTCCTTCCGGGCAGGATAGCTATTATCTATAAGGAGAATAAATATGGCGAAGAGCTGGCCCGTTTCTTACAACTGAAAAAGGTACCGGTATACAGCAAGCGAAGTCTTGACCTTTTTGAGATCCCGCTGGCGCAGAAGATAATCCTGCTCCTGCGTTATCTGGCGGCGGAACATGATGCGCCTTATGGCGGTGATGAAATGCTGTTCGAGATACTACACTTCGATTTCTTTTCGATCGAACCGATGGAAATTGCAAAGCTGTCCGTCGAGGTGGCAGACAAACAATTCAGCGACCAGAAAACTTCGATACGCCGGCTGTTGTATGAAAAAGCAAGTCGTCCTGCCCGGGATCTTTTTGACGCCGGCATTCCGGAGGGGTTGAAAAAGGCAAGCCGCGCCCTTGAAAAGCTGATCGGCGATGTCCCTAATACCACCCTTCAGGCCTTGTTCGAAAACTGCATCCGTGAGACCGGGATCCTCGCTGCCATCATGCAAAGCCCGGACAAGATTTGGCTGATGCAGGTGCTGACGGCCCTCTTCAATTTTGTCAAGGAGGAGTCGCGTCGTGACCCCGACCTGAATCTCGAGCAATTGATCCAGATGACCGATCTGATGAAAGATAACGGCATCGCCCTTCCCCTGGTACAGGTTTCCGGAAGCGACCGCGCAGTCAATCTGCTGACCGCCCATGGCTCGAAAGGGCTGGAATTCGAATACGTATTCTTTGCCGGCTGCAATGCCGCCACCTGGGAGAAAAAGCGCAAGCCGGGTGGTGGCTATAAATATCCCGATACGATGTTCACCCGAAGCGAAACGGCGGCCGTGGGAGAGGATGAGGAACTGCGCCGGCTGTTCTATGTGGCCCTGACCCGTGTGGAGCAACATCTGATCATTTCCTGGTCCAGATTCAGGGACGATGGGAAGGAGATGGAGCCTTCCGTATTCATCGCAGAAATTCTCGATCAGCATGCATTGGGTATCGAGAAAGTCACCATCCCTGCCGAAGAGCAGGCCGATTTCGATGCCCTGCCTTTCAGCGACAGCATAGCCCCCGAGATACAGGCGGCGGAGGAAGGTTTCATCAGCAGGATGCTGGAAAAGTTCGTGATGAACGTAACGGCGTTGAACAATTACCTGAAATGCCCGCTGGAATTCTACTACCGCAACCTGGTGCGTATCCCTTCCCCTAAAAATGAAGCGACCGAATTCGGCAGCGCAGTGCATTTCGCGCTGCAACGGCTGTTCGAAAAAATGAAGGAACATGCGGCCGAACAATTTCCGTCAAAGGAAGAAATGCTGAGCGATTTTCAATGGTATATGCGTCGTCACCGGGAGATATTCACGCGGGAGGCATTTGCCCGGCGGATGGAATATGGGCTGGAGGTCCTTGCCAATTATTATGACAAATACGTCTATCAATGGAATAAGATCGTCGCGGTGGAGCGGAATATCCGCAATGTCCTTGTCCGGGGCGTGCCGTTGAAGGGCAAACTGGATAAGCTGGAGTTCCAGGGAAAAGAAGTGAATGTCGTGGACTATAAAACGGGGGATGTAGACAAGGCCAGGGAGAAGCTGGCTCCGCCCAATACCAAGGACCCTAACGGCGGGGATTACTGGCGGCAGGCTGTTTTCTACAAGATACTGGTAGACAGTTATGAGCAAAAAGACTGGAAAGTCACCAGCACCGAATTCGACTTTGTGGAGCCCGACAAAAAGAAAGAATACCGGAAAGTAAAGATACTGATCACACCGGAAGACATTACTACCGTCACGCAGCAGGTGATCACAACCTGGCAGAAGATACAGAACAGGGAATTCTATATCGGCTGTGGTAAGCCGGACTGTCATTGGTGCAATTTTGTTAAAACCAACAACCTGGTTATAGCGTTGCATGAGATCGGCGAGGAGGAGGAAGAAGAGGCTTAAATATGGCCGGGGCGGGAGATTTAAGGGATTATTAGGCATGCCGCAGGCGGGCATGAAGATGAAACGAATTATGTTTGCAAAATGAATTTAAGGTCCATTCTATCGTTTTTTGTTCTCCTGGCCCTATTGCTGAGCGGCGCCGTCAGCCATTCCGGATGCGCTAATATCGTTCCACCTACGGGAGGTCCGCGGGACACCCTTCCTCCGAGGCTGTTATTGGCCATACCGGGGGATTCTGCCAAGCGTTTTACCGGCAATAAGATCGTCTTTACGTTTGACGAATATATCGATCCAAAGGATATCCGCACGGAACTGGTCGTTTCTCCCGTGCCGAAGGTGGACCCTATTGTAGACTCCAAGCTGAAGACGCTGACGGTCAAGATCAAGGACACCTTACAACCCAATACCACGTATTCGCTGGATTTCGGGAAATCCATCCGTGATTACAATGAGGGAAATATTTTGAAGAATTTCAGGTATGTTTTCACCACCGGCACCCATATCGACCAGGGGTCGTTTGGCGGGACTGTATTGGTGGCGGTGACCGGTAAGCCCGACAGCAGCCTGGTCGTGATATTGCACCAAAAATTCGATGACTCTGCCGTGGCGAAGGACAGGCCCCGGTATCTTACCCGGATGGACAGCACCGGTCAGTTCCTTTTCCGGAATATTCAACCGGGCACCTATGCTGTTTATGCCATGAAAGACGAGGGCGGTTCGCATAAATATCTTTCGAAGGGCCAATTGTTTGCTTTTGCGGATTCGCCTGTCGTAATCAGCGAGAATACGCCTCCCATCGCCCTTTATGCCTATGCCGAGGGGGGCGACAGCAAACCCGCGTCCAAATCGAATGCTCCCGCGCCCGTTCCGGCAAAAAAAAATGCGAAAGAAAGGGAAAAGGACAGAAGACTGCAGTTTCAGTCGAATATTACCAATAACTCATTCGATGTGCTGGATACCTTCCGATTAAGTTTTGTCACGGGGTTAAAGGTGTTCGATTCGATGCAGATACGGTTCACGGATGAATATTTCAGGGATATCGAATCCAGGCGCTACCGGTGGGTCCGTGATACGACCAACAAGATCTTCTCCTTGTTGTATAGCTGGCCTACCGACACCAAATTTAATCTTATCATACCCAAAACGTTTGGGCAGGATTCGGCGGGCAGGAAGCTGAATAAGGATGACACGGTCGCTTTCCGGACAAAAAAAGACATCGACTACGGGGAGATCCGGATCCGGGTGGTGAATCTCAATATGTCCAGGCATCCGGTGTTGCAAATGATACAGTCCGACGTTGTAAAATATGCTTTTCCCTTTAGCAACAGGCAAGTCCGGAAGATACTGTTCCCTCCCGGGGAATATGAGCTTCGGATATTATATGATACCAATGGTAATCTGCGTTGGGATGCCGGAGAGTTCTTTGGCAAACGAAGACAACCCGAAAAAGTGACTCCTATACGGAAAAAGCTGACGGTGAAAGCCAATTGGGATAATGACGTGGATATAACCTTGTAGGGGGGCGCGGGGGTGGTTTTCGGGGCTGGGGCCTTGCGGGAACGGGGATGATCCTCGAATATCACGTACCTTTGTAGCTATGCAATTTTCTTCCGCACTATTAGAGAGTGCTGTCGCTGAGTTTGCCAAATTGCCGGGCATTGGAAAAAAGACAGCCCTGAGACTGGTTCTGCATCTGTTGAAGATGGATGCCGGGAATGTGCAGGGGTTTGGCGAGACGTTGATCCGGATGCGGCAGGAGATCAAATTCTGTCAGCGTTGTCATAATGTAGCCGACGGGGATATCTGTTCCATTTGCTCTAATTCCCTTCGTAAACAGGAACTCATCTGTGTCGTGGAAAGTCTGCGTGAGGTGATTGCTATCGAAAGCACCCAACAATACAGCGGCACCTACCATGTACTGGGGGGGATCATTTCTCCGCTGGACGGCGTGGGGCCAGACCAGCTGAATGTCGAATCCCTTGTCAACAGGGTTCGGAAAGAGCATACCCAGGAACTTATTTTTGCGCTGAACCCGACCATACAGGGGGATACCACCATCTACTATATCCAGAAAAAATTACAGGATATCCCGGTCCGGATCACGACGATCGCCCGGGGCATCGCTTTTGGCGGTGAGCTGGAATATGCCGATGAGATGACCCTGGCGCGGAGTATCACCAACCGGTTGCCGGTAGAAAGTTACCGGACGGGGGGGTGAGTCGGCTTCGCGACGTTGTCGGTAATAATTTTTTATGTAAATTTGCATCCTGTACAGGGGGATTTGTTTATTGTTCAACCTGTACGGCCGAAAATGGACCACGGGTCCATTGCCCAAAGGGCCGTCATTAGATGGTTGCGCTGAGGGCTACTTTTACCGGGAAGACCGAAAGCGCAATTCCGGGGCGCTTAAACTGAACTAATAAACGTTTGAAATAATCCCTCTTTTTATCTGCATCGGCTTATTTCCCTCGTTATTGGTAGTTCAGAAAAATTTTTGGAGCAAATCTGCGTTTGGTCACCGGCAGGATTTTTTAAAAAAATTGGAGGTAAGCCATGGACGTACGTAAAGTTATTCAGGACAAACTGAAAGAACGCATACTCATCATCGATGGGGCGATGGGGACGATGATCCAGCGTTACAAGCTGGAAGAAAAAGATTATCGCGGCGAACGTTTTAAAGACTGGCCTATCGATGTAAAGGGTAACAATGACCTGCTGGTCCTCACCAGGCCGGACATCATCGAAGCTATTCACCGGGAATACCTGGATGCCGGCGCCGACATCATCGAAACCAATACATTCAACTCACAGCGGGTGAGTCTTGCGGACTACCACATGGAGGAGCTGTCCTATGAGTTAAATGTGGCGGCGGCCCGTCTTGCTAAAAAGGCTGCTGCTGACTATACATCACGCAATCCGGATAAGCCGCGTTTCGTAGCCGGCGCCATTGGACCGATGAGCAAAACGCTTTCCCTGTCTCCGGATGTCAATAACCCCGGATTCCGAAGTGTCACCTTTGACGAAGTATCTTCAGCTTATTATGAGCAGGTGAAGGGGCTGGTAGACGGCGGAGCGGATCTGTTGCTGGTGGAAACCATCTTCGATACCCTCAACGCCAAGGCAGCCATTTTCGCCATCAAAAAATATTTCCGTGATACTCAGCAACCGGAGCTGCCGATATTGATCAGCGGAACGATCACTGATGCCAGTGGGAGAACGCTCAGCGGGCAAACGCTGGAAGCTTTTTATGTCTCCGTCATGCACGCCCGTCCGTTAAGTATCGGGCTCAATTGCGCGCTTGGGGCTGCTGAAATGCGGCCGCATATCGAGGAGCTGAGCCAGATAGCGGCGTGTTATACTTCGGCCTATCCCAATGCCGGTTTACCGAATGCCATGGGGGAATACGACGAGCATCCCGAGCAGACCGCTCATTTCATTGAAGAGTGGGCAGAGAATGGATTCGTCAACATCGTAGGCGGATGCTGCGGCACTACGCCGGATCATATACGGCATATCGCCGAACATGTGGCTTCCATCAAGCCGAGGCCGCTGCCGGTGGTAGAGAAAGAATTAGTTTAACACAATACCGATAATAACAAGATGTCCGACGTTACAATAAAACCTTTTCTGCGTCTCTCCGGTCTTGAGCCTCTCGTATTACGTCCTTTGACGAATTTTGTCAACGTGGGAGAGCGGACGAATGTCACCGGCAGCAAAAAATTCGCCCGTCTTATCCGGGAGAACAAGTATGAAGAAGCGCTTAGCGTTGCCCGCCAGCAGGTGGAGAATGGTGCGCAGATACTCGATGTCAACATGGACGATGCGCTGCTGGACGGGGAAAAGGCCATGCAGACCTATCTGAATCTGTTACAGTCGGAGCCGGATATCGCTAAGATCCCCATCATGATCGACTCCTCCAAGTTCTCGATCATCGAAGCCGGGTTGAAATGCGTGCAGGGAAAATGTATCGTCAACTCTATTTCGCTGAAAGAAGGAGAGGAAAAGTTCATCGAGCAGGCGATCATATGCCGGAGCTATGGCGCAGCCGTCATCGTCATGGCTTTTGATGAAAACGGGCAGGCCGATACGCTGCGGAAAAAGGTGGATATCAGCGAGCGGGCCTATAAGATACTCACCGAACGGCTTGGGTTTGATGGAGAAGACATCATTTTTGATCCGAATATATTCGCCATCGCCACGGGCATCGAAGAGCATAACAATTATGCCGTGGACTTCATCGAAGCGATAAAAGAGATCAAGCAAAAGATGCCGCTGACCCGTATCAGCGGCGGCGTTAGTAATATCTCTTTTTCCTTCCGGGGTAACGAAACTGTCCGCGAGGCCATGCACAGCGTATTTCTGTACTATGCCATCAAGGCCGGCATGGACATGGGCATTGTCAATGCAGGGCAGCTGGTCGTATATGACGAGATCGAGCCCCAATTGCGGCAACTTTGTGAAGACGTGATCCTGAACAGGAATGCGGAAGCGACAGACAAGCTACTGGCTTTTGCCGAAACCGTTAAGGCCAAGGATAAGGCGGAAGTCAAAGACGAGGCCTGGCGCCGGGGTACGGTGGAAGAGCGGCTAAAACATGCGCTTGTTAACGGCATTACCGAATACATCGATTCCGACACGGAAGAAGCCCGTTTAAAATATCCCAAACCATTGGATGTGATAGAAGGCCCCTTAATGGCGGGGATGGATGTAGTAGGTGATCTTTTTGGCAGTGGTAAAATGTTTTTGCCGCAGGTGGTGAAGAGCGCCCGGGTGATGAAGAAATCGGTAGCTGTGCTTACTCCTTTTATCGAACAGGAAAAAGAAGAGCGAAGACTCGCCCATATAGCGGCAGGAACAACGAACGACGAAGGGTCAGGCGCAGCCAGGATCCTTTTGGCTACGGTAAAAGGCGACGTACACGATATTGGAAAAAATATTGTCGGGGTCGTACTGGGTTGTAATGGATATGATATTATCGACCTGGGTGTGATGGTCCCGGCTGACAAGATACTCGAAACCGCTAAACGGGAAAAGGTGGATATCATCGGGCTCAGTGGTCTGATCACTCCTTCTCTCGATGAAATGGTACATGTGGCAAGGGAAATGAAGCGGCAGAATTTCGAAGTGCCCCTGCTGATCGGTGGAGCCACGACATCCCGCATGCATACTGCCGTCAAGATCGCTCCCGAATTCGAGAAGGGTGTGGTCCACGTACTGGATGCTTCGCGCAGTGTAACGGTGGTCGGTTCCCTGCTGAATCCCGAGCAAAAACCGGATTTTATAAGCGGCATCCGTACCGAATATCAGAAACTGAAAGAAGACTTCGCCAATAAAAAGACGGTAAAACAATACCTGTCTTTTGGCAAGGCGCAGGAGAATAAGGTGCCGATAGACTGGTCCGTTTTTCAACCGGTGAAGCCGTCCTTTACCGGCACTAAAACCTTTGACGGGTACGATCTGGGGCAGATCGCGGAATATATCGACTGGGGGCCCTTCTTTATTACCTGGGAGTTACACGGCAAATACCCGCAGATATTACAGGATGCGGTAGTCGGTGTCGAAGCCACCCGGCTGTATAATGATGCGAAGGCGCTGCTGGGGCAGATCATCAAGGAAAAATGGTTGAAGCCGAGGGCCGTTATTGGTTTCTGGCCGGCGAATTCGGATGGTAAGGATACGGTGTTCGTGCAGACCGGCGCGGGGGTAAGCGGCGCGGGTTTGACGGGTGCGGCGGCGGCAGGTGCGGGAGTAAGCGGAGCGGGCGCTAATGGCGAGGTCCGGCTCGAATTCCTTCGTCAGCAGATAAAGAAGGCAGCGGGTCAGCCGAACATTTCCTTGTCTGATTTTATCGCGCCGGCATCCACAGGCAAACAGGATCATATGGGCGCTTTTGTCGTTAGTATTGAAGGGATCGAGCCCCATCTCAAACGTTTTGAAGCGGCGCATGACGATTACAACAAGATCATGCTGCAGGCGCTTGCCGACAGGCTGGCGGAAGCCTTTACCGAGCTGTTGCATGAAAGAGTGCGTAAAGAATACTGGGGGTATGCGCGGGAAGAACATCTTGATAATGAACGACTGATCCGGGAAGAGTACCTGGGTATACGGCCGGCGCCGGGATATCCTGCCTGTCCGGATCACACGGAAAAGCTAAAACTTTTTGCTATGCTCGATGCAACCAAACAGACGGGCACTATCCTAACGGAGTCTTTGGCTATGTATCCGGCATCTTCTGTCAGCGGCTGGTATTTCGCGAACTCTGAAAGTAAGTATTTTGGGGTGGGGAAGATCGAAAAAGACCAGGTCGTAGATTATGCAAGCCGCAAAGGGATGGCACTGGAAGAGGTAGAAAAATGGTTAAGACCGGTGCTGGAATATGATGTGTAATGATTTTTAGGTATTTTTGCTGTCGCAAACAAACGGGCTTTAATTGACAGCAATCGGATTTATGAGTAAAAAATTGATCGGCCTTTTTCCGGCTATAGCACTGACCTTTAGCATTCCTTTTTGCACCTTAGCGCAACAAAAGCAGGAACCGCAACAAAAGCAGGAACCGCAACAAAAGCAGGAACCGCGACAAGTGCAGGAACCGCAAAAGAAAAAGAAGCACTTTATAAAAGAAGTATATCTGTCCTGGGGATACAATAAAGAGTGGTATACCCATAGCAGTGTCCATGTATCCCAGCCCTCTCTCGGTAACAATTATACCCTGCAAGGTATTAAGGCGCATGATCACCCGGGCTGGGACGAGGGCTTATTCAACAAAGCGTTCAGCATTCCCCAATACAATTACCGGCTGGGTTTTCTGCTGGACGAAGAAAAAGGATGGGGTTTTGAGATCAACTTCGATCATACCAAATACATCATCTCCGATCAGAATGCCCGCATCAAAGGGCAGCTGAACAATCATCCGGTAGACAGTACGATCGCTTTTAATGAAGCGAACGGTTTTTATTATTTCCTCAACAACGGAGCGAATTTTCTGCTGTTCAATGTCACCAAACGCTGGCACATTTTCCAGACCCACGATGATAAAGTAAAAGTGGATTTCTATGGGAAATTTGGGGTTGGTCCGGTGATCCCGCACACGCAGAATCAGTTTTTCGGGAAAGAAAATCATCCGGGTTTCCAGCTGGGCGGTTGGAATTTGGGTGCTGAAGGCGCTCTCCGCGCCACTTTCTGGCGGGTGGTGTATCTCGAATATGCCAGCAAGCTGGACTATGCCCGTTATTCCGGCGTGCATGTATATGAGGGGAAGGCTCATCAGGCTTTTGGCACCTATGAGATGATCCTGAGCCTGGGTGTGACCATTCCTACAAGTTGCTGGTGGAAGAGATAGCCGCCGGGCGTTTCTCAAACAGCCACCACATCCGTTTGCGCGGCTGCTGGCGATAATTCGTTTTGATAAAGGTCCCGATATGTGCCGCGGCTTCGGTGACGCTGTCTGTCAGCAGGACCAGGGCGAGGTCTTCTTTTGAAATGGTTCCTTCGCGCGCCATGTATTCCATATAGTCAAAAAGGGGTTGGTAATATTCCTTGCCAAAAAGCACGATGGGGAACCGGACCAGGGTTTTTGTCTGTACCAACGTCAGGGTCTCAAAGAATTCATCCATCGTGCCAAAACCGCCGGGCATGATGACAAAGGCATACGAGTATTTTACCAGCATCACCTTTCGAACGAAGAAATGTTCAAACGTGATCGAGGTCTGGACGTAGGGGTTGGGTTTCTGTTCGAAAGGCAGCTTGATATTACAGCCAACGGAGGCCCCGCCCTGTTCGAAGGCGCCGCGGTTAGCAGCTTCCATCGTCCCCGGTCCACCGCCTGTCATAGTAGTAAGCCCAAGCGCCGCGATCTGCCGGCCCATCTCCCGGGCAGACTGGTAATGTGGATGGTCCTCTTTAAAACGGGCTGAGCCGAATACCGTGACACAAGGTCCTACGAAATGAAGGGTGCGGAAGCCTTTGATAAATTCGCGGAAGACCCGCCAGGCGAAGTTGAGTTCATATCCGCGGCTTTTGGGGCCTTCCAGAAATTGTGCTTCTTTGGCGCCAGCCGGGATGATCCTGTCTAATTTTTCCATATTAGCGTTCTTCTGATGTATAATAGTAAATTGCGGACCCAAAGAACGCGCGTGGCGTTCCGGTGGATTCAAATTTAGCCTATTATGTCATCACTTCGTATCGTCAGTTATAATGTTAACGGTCTTCGCGCTGCCATGAACAAGGGGCTGATCGAATGGTTGAAAACAGACCCTGCTGATATCTTTTGTGTTCAGGAGACCAAGGCGCATAAAGACAATGTCGCGCATGCGTTGTTTACTGAACTGGGGTTTCATGACTACTGGTTCCCGGCCCAGAAAAAGGGGTACAGCGGCGTCGCTGTATTTACCAAAATAAAACCAGATCATGTAGAGTATGGAACGGGGCACAAGGTGAGTGACGACGAAGGAAGGGTTATCCAGCTGGATCTTGGCGATGTCCGGCTCGTCAATGCGTATTTTCCCTCCGGTTCGTCGGGAGACGAGCGGCAGCGTTTCAAATATCAATGGCTGGATGAATTTCATACTTATCTGGAGCAGCTGAAAAAGAAATACCCACGTCTTATTCTTTGTGGGGACTATAATATTGCGCATAAGGAAATCGATATTCATGATCCGAAGGGCAACAAGAATTCTTCCGGATTCCTGCCTGAAGAGCGCGCGTGGATGGACAAGTTCATAGACAGCGGCTGGGTAGACAGCTTCCGGCATTTTCATCCGGAGGCTAACCGTTATAGTTGGTGGACCCAGCGTTTTCCGAGTGTCAGGGAGCAGAACAAGGGCTGGCGTATCGACTATATCAATGTCACCGAGCCTCTGCGCGAACGCTTGCTGGGTGCGGAAATATATCCCGATGTCAAACAAAGCGATCACTGCCCGCTGTACCTGGAGCTGGCGGTAAAATAAAGGGGCGGGCGCAGCATCAGGGCAGTGTCCGGTATTAAAAAAAGAATCGAATGATCGTCTATAATATCACCAGCAAGGTCCGTTGGGACATCCTGGAAGGCTGGCTGGCCTGGCAATTGGAGGAGCAGATACCCGCAGTATTAGCCACTAAACTATTCGACGAATACCAGCTGTATCGCCTGCTGGAACAGGATGAAGCCGAAGGGCCGACCTTCGTCATTCAGTTTTTTACCACTTCCGTGGAGCGTTATCAGCAGTTCGTCATAGAGTTCGCGCCGGCGCTACAGCAGGCTGGGTGGGACAAATGGGGCAATGGATTCATTTCATTCCGCACACTACTGCAATCGGTGTAGACATGCTTTTAGAGGCTGTGGGTGCAAGTTTCATCGCATTTGCGGACTTGTGCACTATTTGTGGAAAAGAATTAAAAAAATATAATCGAATTAAAATTTGTTGTAAATTCTTTCCAAATCCTTAGCTGGCAAGGATTTCAGACCATCCTCCTTGAAACCCGCTACAGTATTGCTTTTCAGCGAATTGACGTAAGTTTGCCATCGGATAATTACGAAGGGTTTTTTCCTCTAAGCCTTGCCCAACGTGGTTTAGAGCGAGCTGTATTCATCGTCGAATAAAGTAAAAAAATTTTGTTGGATTCAAAAAGCGGGTATATTTGTTGCTGCTAATTAAATAAAAAAATTACACTATGAACAAAGCTGAATTAATCGCAAAGATTGCCGATGATGCAGGCATTACAAAAACGCAGGCAAACGCTTCCCTGGATTCTTTTGTTGAAGCAGTTACCAAAACACTGAAAGGTAATGGAAAAGTAACCCTGGTAGGTTTCGGTACTTTTTCTGTATCTAAGAGAGCTGCCCGTAACGGTCGCAATCCTCAGACTGGTGCTGTTATCAAGATCAAGGCGAAGAAAGTAGCTAAGTTCAAAGCAGGTAAAGAACTGTCTGCAAAATTATAATGCTGCTCGTGCCGGGAGGCACATCATTAGGCTTATAACAGACGGGGTTTATGCAGGGTCCAGTGCTCTGCATAAACTCAAAGCTCCGCTACCGGGCGTAATTGCAGGTACCGGGGCTTTTTGTAACTTTGCGGTAGACGCAGCTATTCCAGTCAAAATTCAAAAAATATATCATGGGAAGAGGAGATAAAAAAACCAAGAAAGGAAAGATATTCAAGGGTTCTTTTGGTAAGAGCCGTCCTGCCAAGCCAGCTAAAAAGTCGGCGCCGGCTGCAGCTCCTGCAAAGGACAAATAAGATATTTTGCGACTCGCGTCTTTTATGTCCCGGGGCATGTCTTTGGGTCAATTCTTAGGGCGCGAGTCGTTCAATTTTCCACTGTCCGTTGTCCTGCAGGCTAAACAGTATCCTGTCGTGCAGACGGCTGGGTCTGCCTTGCCAGAATTCTATCCGGACAGGTTTTACCAGGTAGCCTCCCCAATGTGGGGGGCGGGTTACAGCGGTACCGGCTAACTGGTCGCGTAGTTTCTTTTCGTTAGCCTCCAGCCATTCGCGGCTTTCGATGGCCTGACTTTGTGGTGAGGCCCAGGCGCCGAGGCGGCTGCCTTCCGGCCGGCTGTTGAAATAATCGTCACTGACTTTTTCGCTGGTCAGCGATACCAGGCCGCTGATGCGGATCTGGCGTTCGAGTTCCTTCCAGAAAAACACAAGGGTTGCCCTTGGATTTTCCAGCAATTGCTGTCCTTTTGAACTGTCATAGTTGGTAAAAAAAGTAAATCCTGTTGCGTCAAATCCTTTTAGCAGGACGATGCGGGCATCAGGCATGCCGTCGGCAGAGGCGGAGGCCAGGGTCATGGCGTTTACTTCGTCGATGCCGGAGTGAACGGCTTCCTGCCACCATTTATCGAACTGATCAATGGGGTCTTTTGCTACGTCCTTCTCCGAGAGCGTTTGTAGTTTGTATTCTTTACGAATATCAGCGATGTTGTTTGACACCCGGCAAAGTTAGGTATTTATGTCGTTGCCCGGAGAGCCTGTGATCTTTGCTAAGAGGCTTTCCATGTCGCTGACGCGGCGAAGCTGGCTTTCTATCTTTTTATTATGTTCGGATATCTCCTGAAGGTCGTGGTTCAATTCTTCCAGGAAGGCCGATCTTTTTTGAAATTGCTGGCGCTGGAAGTTGGCTTCTTTGAGTTTTTCTTCCGTGTCGCTGAGAATACGGTTCAGCCGTTGGTTTTCTTCGCGCAGGGAGATATAGCGCAATTTCATTTCATCGTGTTCTTTCCCCATCTTGAAATAGGCTTCCTTCAATTCCTCGTAGTCTGAGCCGCGGTTGTACGGTTGTGTAAGATAGGCCTGCAGTTTCTGAAGTTTTTCCTGGAGGGTATTATATTCTTCGTATACCTTATCGAGGCGCTGGCTCATTTCTTCGGACAGTTTCTGCTGATGACGGAGATGACTGATCTCTGCCTCTTTTTCAACGAGTGTCTGCCCGGAGACCCTGAGTTGTTCATTCAATTCATCGTTGAGCCGGAGCAGCTCCTGGTTCTTTTTTTCCGAATCTTCGACCAGCCTTGTATGATCGAGCAGGCGATGGATGCTATTGTTGTGTTCAATCAGCTTTTCCTGCGCCAATTTCAATTGATAGAGATAATCGTGGGCGTGATCGGGTTCGGTGTCCGTGACTGTTTCCTCAGCGGGTGTTTCTTCTTCGACGGCCGTAGAAGCAGCCAAAATTTCCTTTACTTCTTCCAGCTGCATTCGGGCCAGTTCGAGTTCGCTGCGCAGCTCTTCCAATTCTTTCCTGTTCTCTTCTATCTCAATAGTCAGGATCTGTTCGCTTTCCTGCGACTGGGTGAGCCGGTCGCGCAATTGTTGCTGGGCACGCTCCTGCATGTCCATATCGTTATAATACTTCAGCTTCCAGTTGTCATTTTCGCTGATGCCGCTGCCCTGGGCCGGTTCGTTGATGCGCAGGCTTTTTTTTGCATTCCAGAAGAAATGAATGGTAAAGCCGAGGATAAGGGCCCCGAGTTCGCAAATGATGATTTCAGGCAGACCCATTGTCAGCTGAAAGCCCAGTATAATACTCCAGTTGTTTAATAAGCTATTCATAATGGTTCGGAACAGAGATTTGCCAAACTAACAAAAAATACAAATATGTTTTTTCGGGAATACATCGATAAACAACAACGTTTTTCAGGGGATATTGACGGAGGAGAAACCAGAGATCTATTGATTATCTCTGTTAATTAGCGGTACAAACGAGGGCTGAAATTACTATGCTTTGGCCAGATATGCAAATCCAATCGTATGAAATAACGCTCTTTTAAAAAGTCTGGGCGAGTACGCCGGGTGCGGATTCCATTGTCCGGATCAACTCTATAAAAATCAATCTTTTACTAAAGTACCTACCCTTTCACCCCGAACTACGCGCATGAGGTTATTGGGTTTGTTCATATCGAATACGATGATGGGAAGTTGGTTTTCCATGCAGAGGGTAAAGGCGGTCATATCCATTACCCGGAGGTTTTTGGAAATGCACTCCTGGAATGTGATAGTCTCGAATTTTTCGGCGGTGGGAACTTTTTCAGGATCGGCGGTGTAGATGCCGTCTACACGGGTGCCTTTTAGGATAACTTCGGCATTGATCTCGATAGCGCGCAGAGAGCCTGCCGTATCCGTGGTAAAATATGGATTCCCTGTGCCGGCGCCGAAGATGACGACGCGGCCTTTTTCTACGTGACGGATGGCGCGGCGACGGATGTATGGTTCCGCGATCTGTTCCATTTTAATGGCGCTCTGAAGACGGGTATAAACACCGATCTTTTCAAGGCCTGCCTGCAGTGCCATTCCGTTGATCACGGTGGCCAGCATTCCCATATAATCTCCATGTGCCCTTTCGATGCCTGTCTCGGCCTCATTCATGCCCCGGTAGATATTGCCGCCGCCAATAACGATTGCGACCTGAACACCTAATTCCACGATGCTCTTGATGTCCTTTGCGTATTGAGCGATAACTGCGTTATCAAAACCAAAACTTTTATCTCCCATCAGGGCTTCACCGGACAATTTGAGCAGAATACGCTTGTACTTGGGCACCATGGTTAGAAAAATAAATTATAGCGCGAATATAGGGAACATAAAAAAAGCAGGTGGTTTCCCGCCTGCTTTTTTTCTTTAGATTATCCTAATTGAACTCTTTTGAACTGGGTCACTTTTGCGCCGGCATCAACTCCTTTCAGGTAGTCTCCTACTGTCTTGGAAGCGTCCTTTACAAAAGCCTGAGCCGTCAGGGTGTTTTCCTTGAAGAAGGCGTTGAGTTTGCCGACTGCGATCTTGTCGACCATTTCATCGGGCTTGCCGGCCATCTTAGGGTCGTTCTTGATCTGTTCGGTAACGATCGCTTTTTCGCGAGCTACGACTTCGGCAGGAACCGAGTCCGGGTCAACGGCTACGGGGTTCATCGCTGCGATCTGCATGGCGATGTCCTTGCCGGCCTCGAGAACGGCAGGGGTATTCTTGGACAAGCCGACCAGTACGCCCATGCGGTAGGCGCCATGGATATAGGCAGCCACACCTTCTGCGTCGATCCTTTCGAAGCGGGCCAGCTGGATCTTTTCACCAATGCGGGCTACCTGGTCATTGATCTTGTCGGAAACGGTAGCGCCGTCCAGTTGAGCGGCCAGCAGTTCTTCGAGGGTTTTGACGTTCCCTTTCAGTGCAACGTCAGCGATGCTTTGTGCGAAAACAACGAAATCTGCATTTTTTGCAACGAAATCAGTTTCGCAAGCCACGGTAACGATAAAGCCGGTTTTATTGTCGGCGGTGGTAGTGGCGATGATCACGCCTTCTTTCGCCTCGCGGTCGCTGCGCAGGGCAGCGACTTTCTGACCTTTCTTACGAAGGTAGTCGATCGCTTTTTCGAAATCACCATCACTCTCTACCAGTGCCTTGCGGCAATCCATCATTCCGGCGCCCGTTGTCTGGCGCAGCTTGTTGATATCGGCTGCTGTTATAGTTGCAGTTGACATATAGTTAAGTTTGAAATTAATAATTAGCGAGGAGCGCCAGTGCGACGGGGGCCGGAATTCGGAACCCTGCGTTTGGGCTGGCTGGTACCTCTGACTTTTTCTCCACGGCCGCGGGCTGCTTCATTTTCAGCTTCTGCCTGAAGACGTGCTGCCTTCTTTTCGTTCTCGTCCGCACCGGAATCCTCTACATCTTCTTCTTTTGCTGCCTGTCTTTCGGCAAGACCTTCAGCGATGGCTGCGGTGACGTAGTTGACGATGATCGCGATGGATTTCGTAGCGTCATCATTGGCAGGGATAGCGAAGTCCACTTTATTGGGATCGCAGTTGGTGTCTACCATGCCGAAGGTAGTGATACCCAGACGTTTGGCTTCAGCCAGGGCGATGTGTTCGTGACCGATGTCAACGATGAACAACGCTGCGGGGACACGACCCAGCTGGGCGATACCACCCAGTACCTTCTCTTTCTTATCCTTTTCACGGGTGAGGGTGAGACGTTCCTTTTTGGTGATGCTATCGAAAGTGCCGTCATTGAGCATTTTTTCGATGCTCTGCATTTGCTTAACGCTTTTGCGGACGGTGTTGAAGTTCGTCAGCATGCCACCAAGCCAGCGTTCGGTGACAAAAGGCATGTTCACTTTACGGGCGCTCTCGGTAACGATCTCTTTCGCCTGTTTTTTTGTTCCGACGAACATTACTTTTTTTCCGCTCTTGGCGATCTGTTTCAAAGCCGCCGCCGCCTCTTGCAGGCTTTCGGTGGTCTTATTCAGATCGATAATATGGATACCTTTCTTCTCGGCGAAGATATAGGGCAGCATTTTGGGGTTCCACTTCTTACGCAGGTGTCCGAAATGTACACCGGCTTCAAGGAGTTGCTGTTGTAATGAAGTGTTATTTTCCATTGTATGTATTTATAATAATATTTTATATCAATGATTAAAGGTCCAGGTCGATTAACGTTTGCTGAACTGGTAGCTTCTTCTCGCTTTCTTACGACCGGGTTTCTTACGTTCGACAGCTCTCGGGTCGCGGCGCAGCAGACCGGCAGCCTTCAGAGCGGGGCGGAATTCAGCATTCACTTCCAGGAGTGCGCGGGCGATACCCAGTTTAGCCGCTTCGGCCTGTCCTTTCATGCCGCCGCCGGCAGCATTGATCTTGACATCATATTTGTCAACACCGTCGACTGCTTTAAAGGGCATTTCGACCTGGTTCTGCAGGTATACGAGGGAAAAATATTGTTTATAGTCCTTGTCGTTGATCGTGATCTTGCCTTCACCCCTGCTGAGGAACACGCGGGTTACTGCTTCTTTACGACGGCCAACTGCATTTTTTTGCTTTTCCATTATCTAAAAAATTAGAAAGTTAAAGTTTTGGGTTGCTGTGCGGTGTGCGGATGCTGAGCACCGGCATACACGAACAATTTCTTGTACATCTTGCGGCCTAAGCGATTCTTCGGCAGCATGCCTTTAACGGCTCTTTCGATAACGGCGTCAGGACGACGTTTGAGCAGGTTTTTAGCAGCTTCTTCCTTTTTACCGCCGGGGTATCCGGAGAAGTTGATGTAAATCTTGTCTTCCAGCTTGTTTCCCGTGAAGACGACCTTGTCGGCGTTGATCACTACGATGAAGTCACCGCAGTCAACGTGTGGAGTGTAGTAGGCTTTGTTCTTGCCACGAAGGATGGCGGCGATCTTGGAACACATACGACCTACGGTTTGATTAGTACCGTCCACAACATACCAGTCGCGTTTAACGGTAGCCTCGTTCGCATGTTTGGTTGTGAAATGTAATTTGCTCATTTTCTTGTGTTTTTACATGAAACTGTTGCTATCCCAACAGCCTTGAAATGTTTGTCCTTCAGCAGATGTGCCTTTTGAAGGAGTGCAAAGGTACTTGGATTTATAGGGATGTTCCAAGAAAAAAGGGGGCTATTTTGGGAGAGGCTTTACAATGTGTTGGTTTTCAATAAAAATTTTGCACGCCAGTAAACATACTCAGGATTGGAGTTGAATCCGCAAAACAATACAACTAATATGTTGTGTTGTTGATTTATCTTTGCATTGCATGATCAAAAACGAAAAACAATATAAAATAACGCTTAAAAAGCTGTTCGGCCTCCTGGAGGATATTGACCAGCTTCAGAGCCGTAGCGGGCAGCTGTTGGCAAAAGAGCGGCTATTACTGGTTTCCCTGCAAACCATGCGGGAGCAACTGAAGAACGAGGTCAATGCCTATGTCCAGCTAAAAACAAATGCATCGCTCCTACTACCCGAACGAAGTATCGATGAGCTTCCTGACCTGATCATCGAATATAAAATTCGCGCCGGGATGACCCAGAAAGAGTTCTCCGAAAAGATTGGTATGAAGGAGCAGCAGCTTCAGCGGTATGAAGCGGAGGGTTTTAGCAGTATCTCTTTCAGGAATCTGTTGAAAATAATACATACCGTAGGGCTGGAGGTTAGTGTGAAAGGAAGCATGCCGGAGAAAGGCCAAATCTTTTAGATGAAAATAATAGTTGGCATTTTGCCAACTGTATATTAACTTCGTCGTATCCTATTATGCTTTGTGCTCACATAAACCTTTAGCGATGAGGCTGAAACTTATTTTTGAACCATCAAAAAGCTTTTATGCTAATCGTTTATTTGAAGAAATTGAACGACTTTGGAAAAACCCATGCCAATGCCCGAAAAAGCCTGGCTGTATGGAAATTGGTAGTTGAGCAAGCAGATTGGAAAAATAAACAACATGTTCTCAAGGACTTTCCTAAAGCAAAAATGATCCAGAACAATCGTGCCCGATTTGAGATCGTGCACAATACATTTCGCCTGATCGCCCATATTTATTATGGCGATCAGATCGTAGAGATCAGATTCATCGGTACCCATACTGAATATGATCGCATTAACCCTGCGACAATTTAAACAACATGATACTATGCAAACCTGGTATTTAATAGAAAATGAGGCTGAGTATCAAAAAGCGGTCAACCGTTATGAGACGATCCGAGAGGCGGAAAAAGGGTCCAGAGAGCACAAAGAAAAATTATTACTCGCCGTTCTGATAAATAAATATGAAGAACAATTATGGGAGATGCCGCAGGTGGATCCCATCGAGCTGATAAGGATCCGTATGGAAGAATTTGGTTACAAGGCAACCGATCTGGCCCGGGAATACGGTGACAAGGGAACGATAAGCAAGGTGCTGAACTACAAACAGGCTCTGTCGCTGACAATGATCCGAAAATTCAGCAAATTATTACGCATTCCGGTAGAAGCGCTTGCGCGGGAGTATTCATTACATTAGCCTAACTTCACGAAAATTCTTTTCATGTCCTCCACTCCTATCCTCGCGCTGGGGCGCAGCACTTTTGGAGACCCTAACAATAAGGGCCATCTCTTGTCCGACGAAGAGGCGCACAGCCTGCTGAATGAATGGGTGCCCAATGAGCGGCTGCGGCTGCATATGAAACAGGTGGGGGCCGTGATGAAGGCCTGGGCGCTGGAGCGGGAAGGCGCCGACGAGCTGACGGCACGCAAATGGGAGCAGGCGGGTTTACTGCATGATGCCGACTGGGAAAAGTATCCGGATGCGCATTGCCGTATCATCATCGAAAAGCTGGAGGAAGAGCAGGTCGATCCGGAGGTCATTCATTGTATCGCCTCGCATGGACCGAAATATTTTGGCGTGGAGCCGGAGAGTACGATGGATAAAATGATCTATGTATTCGACGAGCTGTCCGGATTTATCCATGCCGCGGCATTGATCCGTCCCACGCGGTATGAGGGCATGGACGTGAAGGGTATACTGAAGAGATTAAAGACCCCGTCTTTTGCTGCGCAGGTGAACCGGGATGATATCAATGACGCTCTTAGCCGCATCAGCACGCCGTTGGAAGAGATCATTCAATTCATTATCGATCATCAGAAAGATGTACGGTGACGGGGGAATGGAGCTTATCGCGTTAACCGGATATAGGTTGCCGAGGGTCCTTCTATGTCCATGGACGTTATCGTTAGCGTATCTGCGCCCAGGTGGGTTGCCGGGATCAGATGGGCCAGGTTGCGGCGCCAGAGCCTCCTGTCTTTAAATACAATTATTTTCGTATTGCTGTCCGGAAAGGCTGGCGGTGTGAACGGCGCCATACTATATGTTCCTCTGAGTCCCGCCCTTCCATTTTGTGTAAATACGTAGGAGGAGTCGGTGTTAAGACTTAATATAAATAAGGAGTCGGGGGGCACCGTATACCCGAAGCCGGTGATACCTCCGTCGTTGCCGCTGACCTGTCGCCAGGTAGCCGTAAACTTGTGTTCTTTGGCGGAAGAGGTCTTGGAGCATGCTGTCACGGTCAGGATACCGGGCAGGAGGACCCATATAAAACGGTTCATGGCAGTTTTTGCCGATATGACAAAGGGGGCGGGGGGAGCGTTGCATGCGGCGGGGGGAGGATTGCGCGGAAAAAAGGGAAAAGGCAAAACTGGGCGGGAGGAGCGTCGCGCGGAAACGGCTTCCGTTTAAAAATCGATCCCGAACCATTTCTTCCTTTCTTTCTTCTGATATTTATCGTAGTTGAACTTATACAATTTCCCCGGCCGGTGCGGTACGTCCGTCTCCAATTCGCCCGTGTCTTCGAGCAACTCCATGGAAAAGAATTTTTTACGGAAGTTGCGCCGGTCGAGCTTGACATCCAGAATGGCCTCGTACAAATTCTGCAATTCGCGCAGGGAGAACTTTTTTGGCAGGAGGCTGAATCCCAGGGGGTGTTCCTGTATCCTTTTCTGCAGCCACTCGTAGCAGACGTCCAGTATCTTCCGGTGATCGAAAGCCATGTCGGAAAGGGTGGTCACGCGGTGCCAGTGTAATTCGTTGTCCAGTATTTTCAGTTGGTGGTGTTCGATGTTGATGAGGGAGCAGTAGGCGATAGTGACAACGCGGGTGGCGGGGTGACGGGAGACTTCACCAAAGGCTTTCACCTGTTCCAGGTAAACATCGTCCATGCCTGTACGTTCGCGAAGGATCCGGTAGGCTGCTTCGTCGAGGTCTTCATGGTTATTCACCAGGTCGCCCAGCAGGGACCATTTGTTCTCAAATTTTTCGAAATCGGATTTGATGAGCAGGACTTTCAATTCATTGTCATCAAAGCCAAAGATGACACAATCCACAGAAATGCCGATGATGCCATCGTTTTCCAATTGCCGGAGGATGGTCTTAATATTCTTTTGACTGACGGTCTTATCCGGCATAGACGGATCTTGATTTGAAGGTATAATTTCAGGGTTCATTCAAGTACGAATTTAGGCAATAATTGGGCGGCGCCCAATTCGTACTTGCGGCCAGTGGGCGATTCACTTAACTTTATGGCTTAAATTCCAGTTATGTATTCTGCCGACCAGACCCATCATCTTCAAAAGCTGACCACTACCCTGCTAGCCCTGGCCTCGAAATCATCGCTGGAAGGCTGGCTGACGCCGGCGGGTGGGCATGCGAAGAAAGCAGGGGGTGGACCGGCGAGTGAGGCTGCGGAAGGAACGGCAGTGGGGCATGCGAAAAAAACGGCGGGTGAGGCTGCGGGCGGGCCGGCGGCGGGGCATGGGAAAAAGGGAGGGGACGAGCCGAAGGCGAAAAAGGCGGGAGCAGAGCCAACTGTGGGACAAGTGAAAAAGGCGGATGATCCGCTGGAGGAATTGCGGCAGGTGTTGCGTTTTCATGAGTACCGTTATGCTATTCTGAACGATCCCCTCATCTCCGACTTTGAATACGACACCTTATACAAGGCCCTGGAAAAGACGGAGGCCGGGTATCCGGAGCTCGTGACGCCGGACTCCCCCACCCAGCGGGTAGCCAGTGGACTGACAAAGGAATTTCCGACCGTCCAGCACCTGGTGCCCATGCTGTCTCTGGAGAATTCCTATAATGAGGAGGACCTGCTGGACTGGGACCGGAAGGCGCGGGAGTTAACCGGACTGGAGGAGCTGGAATATTGTATCGAACCAAAATTTGACGGGGCCAGCATTTCACTCACGTATGAAAATGACCGGCTGGTGCGGGGCGTTACCCGGGGCGATGGGGTGGCAGGTGATGAGATCACGACCAATATACGGCAGATCCGATCGGTGCCTTTATCGGCGGAATTTTCCAGGTATGGTATCCAGCTGATCGAGATACGCGGGGAAATATTGATGAATAAGAATAGTTTTAAAAAGTACAACGATCAGCTGGCAGAACAGAATCTCCCGCCCCTGGCCAATCCCCGGAATGCGGCGGCGGGCTCTCTGCGAATAAAGGACCCTAAAGAAGTAAGCCGGCGGAACCTGGAGGCTTTTCTTTATCATGTCGCCTATTTCACGACGATAGAGGGGTGGCAGGTGATGGACGGGCATGTTGCTGCTCCCGGCGCGGACGTGGTGACGGAGGGGGGCGGCGGTGAGACGCACGGGGGCGGAGCGCATAGCGACAAAGCGGGCGCGGGGGCGAAAGGCGGAAAGAAAGAGCTTCATATCGATCCTGCCCTGAAAACCCACAGCGGCAGTCTTCAGATGTTGTGGGACCTGGGTTTTCGCAGTCCTCAAAAAGAAAAGCGGGTTGTCAAAGGGATAAAGGCCGTCATTGACTACTGCCATGGCTTCGAGCAGGGCCGGGATGACCTTCCCTACGAGATAGACGGCATGGTCATCAAGGTGAATGCCATTGCCCTGCAGGATCGGATGGGGATGACCACGCATCACCCCCGATGGGCCATCGCTTTTAAATTCAAGGCCCGGCAGGCCACCAGCATCCTGCGTAGGGTAGAGTTCCAGGTGGGCAGAACGGGCAGTATCACTCCCGTGGCCAAAATTGACCCGGTGCCGTTGAGCGGCGTAACGGTAAGTTCCATCTCGCTGTTCAATGAAGATGTCGTCCGGGAAAAAGACTTGAAGATCGGGGACCAGGTCCTCGTAGAACGGGCGGGGGATGTCATTCCTTATATCGTCAAACCGCTGGCCGAAGTGCGCACGGGTAAGGAAACGTCTATTGTTTTCCCGACTGAATGCCCGGTATGCGGTCATCCCCTTGAAAAACCCGAGGGCGAGGCCGTCTGGCGCTGCGTGAATATCAACTGTCCGGCCCAGGTAGTCGAGCGGATCATCCATTTTGCCAGCAAAGACGCTATGGATATCCGCAGTTTTGGCGATGCCAACGTCCGAAAGTTCTATGAATTGGGGTTTCTGAAGGATATTCCCGGAATATACCGACTTCCTTATGACAAGATCCGGGAGCTGGAGGGTTTTGGAGCGAAAAGCGTCAGCAACCTCCAGGCAGCGATAGAAACCTCCCGGCAGCAGCCCTTGCACCGGCTGGTCTTTGGCCTCGGTATCCGTTATGTCGGCGAGACTACTGCAAAAATACTGGCCACAGCAGTGAGCCATCTGAAGGAATTTTCCGGGTATTCCATGGAAGGTCTTCAAAGTCTTGAAGACGTGGGCCCCAAAGTAGCGACCAGCGTATACCAGTTCTTTCATAACCCCGACAACCTGCACCTGCTGGAAGAGCTCGAAGGTCTGGGGCTCAACCTGAAGAGCCTTAAATCCACTGCTGCCAGCGGAGGAGGCAACCTGGATGGGCAAACGTTCTTATTCACCGGTACCCTTAGCCGGCTGAAACGGTCGGACGCGGAAGAGGCGGTGGAAGCTAATGGCGGCAAACTGCTGAGCGGTGTCAGCAGTAAGCTGAACTTTCTGGTAGTAGGCGAAGACGCAGGCAGCAAATTGGAGAAGGCAAAAAAGATACCTTCCATACAAATACTCACAGAGGACGAGTTTATTAAGCTCATAACGGACCGGGGCTCCGAAAATAAAGCGCTCTGACCATGGGGCGGTTGAACGTCACAAGGGAATTCCGTCAGTATTGAAAACCCTTGCGTGGCCCGGTATTTTTCGACAATGACCACGAGACGCGCAAAAAACATATAAGAATATTTTCTTACGTTACTGGTAAATCGAAATTCTTTTTCGTAACTTTAAGAAAATTGATAGGCATGATTAGAAAACTCACCGGCGAAGTGTGGAAACCTTTGCAGTTTCCCGGCTGGAAACAACTCCGAAAAAAATACGCACTATCTTCCCTGGGTCGTGTTGCCAGCTACTCGGAAGATGTGCTTACCGACGGCAAATTGCTGAACGGTAGTTTGACGACGGGTTACAAAACCCTGAATTTGCACCGGCCAGGCAACAATGGCACTCTCTACATCCATCGTGAGATTGCCCGCCTGTTCATGTCAAAGGCATCCGCCAAGCACAAGTATGTGATCCATGTGAATCACAACAAACTGGACAATGCCTCGAAAAATCTGAAATGGGCAACACTGGAAGAAATGATCGATCACCAGCAGAAGAGTCCTGCGAAAATCGCGTACAAAAAGGTTCAGGCGAACCGTACGGTTGGATTAAAGCTCACTGCCTCACAGGTGAAGACCATTAAGAAAACGCTTTCCAGTAAAAACAGGCAGCTGACCATTAAGAAGCTGGCCGAAAAGTACAATGTCAGTGAAATGACAATGTATCGCATCAAGAGCGGAGAGAATTGGGGAAGGATCAAGTAGCCTTTCCATACATTCGATCCGGCAAAAAAGAAACATCAGCAAGGAATTATCCGATTAGACCGAGAAATCAAAACTATGCTTCAAGCCTCCACGATCAAGTTCCTAAAAGACCTAAAAAAGAACAACAATAAGCCCTGGTTTGAAAAAAATAAGTCTGTATACCTGGATGCAAAAGAGGACGTCGAGCTTCTTGTAGGGCAGGTGACCGAAGGACTGGGAAAAATAGATAGCGATATTAAGCCCCTTAATTCAAAAGACTGCACTTACCGCATCTACCGCGATGTCCGTTTCTCCAAGGACAAAACACCTTACAAAACCAACATGGGCGCTTACCTAAACAAGGGGGGGAAAAAGAAGCCAACGGCCGGCTATTATCTGCATTGCGAGCCTGGTCGCAATATGGCCGGTGGTGGTCTGTGGATGCCAATGGCTCCGGAACTGAATAAGGTCCGGCAGGAGATAGACTATAATTTCGAGGAATGGGAAAAGATCATCGGGAACCGAAACTTCAAAAAAATTTTTCCAGATGGATTGGAAAAAGAAGATATGTTGTCAAGGCCGCCCAAGGGTTATGATGAGGAAAACCCTGGCATCGAATTCCTGAAATTGAAAAGTTTTATCGTCACACGGACATTCACAGATGCAGAAATTCAAGCCAAATCCTTCGTAAAAGAGATATTAAAAACGTTTGAAGCAATGGGTGATTTTGTTCATTTTATCAATCGCTCATTGGAATAAGCCTTTATAATATTATAAAAAAGGAGGCCGTCTGCATTTATTATGAGACGGCCTTTCTTTTACAAAAGGCTTTGCGCCACCAGGTATTCAGCGATCTGTACCGCGTTGGTAGCCGCACCTTTCCGGAGGTTATCACTTACTACCCACATATTAAGCGTTTTGGTCTGCGTCTCATCCCTTCTCAATCTTCCGACGAACACTTCATCTCTTTCATGTGCGTCTTTCGGCATCGGATATTGTTGCGCCGCAGGGTCGTCCACTACGACCACTCCCGGAGCCTTACCAAGCAGGGATCTTACTTCTGCCAGATCGAACTCATTTTCAAATTCAACGTTAACGGCTTCGCTGTGACCGCCCATCACGGGGATACGAACGGTGGTAGCCGTCACCCGGATGGAGTCGTCACGCATGATCTTCTTCGTCTCATTAACCATTTTCATTTCTTCCTTCGTATATCCATTATCCAGGAATACGTCGATCTGGGGGATGGCATTCAGATCGATAGGGTATTTATAAGCCATTTCACCCTGGACACCTTTCCGCTCATTCATCAACTGCGTCACCGCCTTGACCCCGGTGCCGGTGACACTCTGATAAGTGGAGACCACGATGCGTTTGACCTTATATTTTTTGTGCAGGGGATTGAGGGCTACCACCATCTGGATGGTCGAACAGTTGGGGTTAGCGATGATCTTGTCTTCCCGGGTGAGCGCATCAGCATTGAGTTCGGGCACGACCAGCTTCTTGGTGGGATCCATGCGCCAGGCGGAGGAGTTGTCGACAACAGTAATGCCTGCCGCCGCAAATTTGGGCGCCCATTCCAGCGAGGTGCTGCCTCCGGCCGAAAATAAAGCGAGTGCCGGCCGAGCTGCAATCGCGTCATTGGCGCTGACCACCTTAAACTTCTTTCCTTTGAACTCCACTTCCTTCCCGACGGATCTTTCGGATGCAACGGGAAAAAGTTCTGTGATCGGGAAATTCCTTTCTGCCAATACCTGTAACATTTTAGTACCTACCAGACCGGTAGCGCCTACGACTGCAACTTTCATTGTTTTTACTGTTTGGTTTTAATTTAAATTAAAAAGCCCTCCCGTTGTGCGGGAAGGCCTTTATTATCTTGTCATACAAAACAATCAAAGCTTATCCCGCCGGGGGAGGTGCTTCTTGATCTGCTTTGTATGTTTCATGCTATTGGTCATAACGGGCTCAAAAGTAATCAGGAACGTAAAAAAATCCAAATTTTTTCTTCTAAAGATGTTTTTTGGGCCATAAGTTGCTGTTCTAACAGCAAAAAAACACCTACATGAAAAAAGGACTTATCCCTATCTCAGCCCTGGCCCTCTTCGTCCTCGTCTACTCCTGCAAGAGTAAGCCGAAAGAAACAACGACGGATAGCGGTACTGCGACTACCACTACCCAGCCTGCAGCCGCCCCTACTACAGCGCCTGCCAATGAGCCCAAGACCTATGCCGTAACGTTCAGCCCGGACACCGTTCTGTTGGGTAAGGACAAAGAAGCCTTCGTCAAAATCAAAAACGCCAAGGCTGTCGCGTTGACCAATCCCGATGGCAAGGATGAAGGCATCGAGCTGAGCTTCGATCTGGATGTCACGAGCAAACGGAAGATCGGCAGCAACAATTTCTTCTTCAGAACCGATCTGTTCAGGCTCACCCTTGACAATGGCAATAATATCAAAGAAGATAAAGGTGACTCCGAAGGTGTAGACCCGGAGTCCACGAAGGAGGTCAAAGGCATCGTATATAAGATCCCTGCAGGTGTAAAACCAAAGACATTGAACCTGTATTATGACGAAACCCGTGCGAGTACGGGTGTGGAGCTTAAATAAATAAGAGCGGTTAAACAGGAGCCCCCGGATGACCGGGGGCTCTTTACTTTATACGAGTTTGATATCGAAGTTGACGAGGTCGACGAATTGTTTGATCCGGCCATCGATGTCGGCACGGGTGAGCTGTTTGATGCGATCGGGTCCAAATTTCTCCACGCAGAAAGAGGCCATGGCAGAACCGACGATGATGGCCGTCTTCATGTTCTCAAAAGAAATGTCTTTCGTATTGGCTATATGGCCCATAAAGCCCCCGGCAAAGGTATCTCCGGCGCCGGTGGGATCGAATACCTCTTCCAGCGGAAGCGCCGGCGCCACGAATACCTGGTCTTTATGAAAAAGCAGGGCGCCGTGTTCCCCCTTCTTTATGATCAGGAACTGAGGGCCCATTTTCATGATCGCGCGGGCGGCCTTGACGAGAGAATACTCCCCGCTGAGCTGTCTTGCTTCGCTGTCGTTGATCATCAGCACGTCTACCATCGCGATCAGCTTCTTCAGATCGTCCAGGGCGTTATCCATCCAGAAGTTCATGGTATCCATGGCGATCAGTTTGGGGCGCTGTTTCATCTGTTTGACAACGTTGATCTGAAGGCTGGGGAGGATATTGCCAAGCATCAGGAATTCGCTGCCCTGATAACTTTCGGGGATTATCGGGTTGAAGTCCAGGAATACGTTGAGGTCGGTGACCAGGGTATCCCGGGTATTCATGTCCATGTGGTATTTGCCGCTCCAGAAAAAGGACTTTTTATCTTTTACGATCTCCACGCCTTCCAGATTGACGCCGCGTTTTTCAAGCAGGTCCAGCTCCTCCTTAGCAAAATCGTACCCTACGATGGACACCTGATTGATGGGTTTTACGAAATAACTGGCGGTATGGGCTATATAAGTGGCTGCTCCACCTACTATCCAATCTGTCTTTCCGAAGGGGGTTTCTATGGCATCATACGCCATGGACCCAACTACAATTAATGACATTCGTGATATTTTGGGCTGCAACCTACACAATTTCCTGGTAAGTTGACGCTAACACTCGTTAGCATTTTCTATCTTTGTCGCCATCTATGGCAAAAATCCAGGGTAAAAGGAACAGCACCAAAAAAGAGGTGATCATCGAAAAAGCCTCCCGCCTTTTCCGCGAAAAGGGGTTCGGGGCTGCGTCTATGCGTGACCTTGCCGAGCATGTAGGGGTGGAAGCTGCCAGTCTGTACAATCATATCCAATCCAAGTCGGAGATCCTGCAGACCATTTGTTTTAAAGTGGCCAATGAGTTTATGACCAATCTGGAAGCCGTGGAGACCAGTCCCCAGTCCACGCTGAAGAAAATGGAAGCCATTATCCGGCTGCATATCCGAATGATGCTGGATCAATACGAATTCGTCTATATCGCCGACCATGAGTGGAGACATCTGCCGGAACCCTATCTCTCCAATTTCCTCAATCAGCGGCGGAATTACCGTAAACGGCTGGGCGATATCCTTGAAGACGGGATCGCCAAGGGGGAAATAAAGTCCATCGACCCTTATACTGCCGTGCTGGTGATACTTTCGGCTATCAGCGGCATCGATTCCTGGCAACGGAGCAGGAAGAGTACCAGCGCCGAAGCGCTCGAAACGAATATGGTGAAATATCTCATTGACGGGTTAAAAAAGTAAAAGCATATCGCGGTCCCGCCGCGTAAAAAACATGGCCAGCCATTTCAGAACATTAGAAATTGAAGACGTCCGCCAGGAAACAGCCGATTGCGTGTCCATCGCCTTTTCCATTCCGCCGGAGCTGAAAGAAGAATTCGCTTTCCAACAGGGTCAGAATATCACCATCCGTTTCCGGATAGGGGATGCAGAAGTAAGACGTTCCTATTCCATTTGCAGCAGTCCCCTGGACAACGAATTACGTATTGCCATCAAAAAGGTGACGTCGGGTCTATTCTCCACGTATGCCAACGAGCAGCTTCGTCAAGGGCACAAACTGGAAGTGCTGGCTCCCAGCGGGAAATTCTATACGGAGTTAAAACCGGAAAACCGGAAACATTATCTTGCCTTTGCGGCGGGCAGCGGGATCACTCCGGTGTTATCGCTGATAAAAACCACATTGGCAGTGGAGCCCGATAGTCATTTTACCCTCGTATATGGCAATCGCTACCGTCTTTCCATCATTTTCCGGGAAGAACTGGAAGCCCTGAAAAACCGGCATATGCGTCGTCTGTCGCTGCATCATATACTCAGCCGGGAGCAAATGGATATTCCCCTCTACCAGGGTCGTATCGATGCCGAAAAATGCAAAGAGCTCTGTGACCGGCTGATCGATCTGTCATCGATGGATGAGATCTTTCTCTGCGGACCGGCGGAAATGATCTTTACGGTGAAAGACTGGTTGGAGCAACAGGGTATCGACAAGAAAAAGATCCATTTCGAATTATTTCATACGCAGACGGGGGAACCTGTGGCCGGGCAGGGTCCAACGGGCGGCAAAGGCTCGGGCGGCAAAACTGGCAGCAAGGCTGGGATAGCTGCCGGGGAGGATCCTGCGCTGAAAGAAGCCGTCAGCCGGGTGACGGTGCGGCTCGATGGCGTCAGTCATGAATTCGATCTGCCTTATGAAGGGGATTCGATACTGGATGCGGCGCTGCTGCAAGGGGCGGACCTGCCGTTCGCCTGCAAAGGCGGAGTCTGTTGTACCTGCCGGGCCAGGCTGTTAGAAGGGAAAGTAGAGATGGACGTGAATTATGCGCTGGAAGCGGATGAGCTGGCGGCGGGGTTTGTACTTACCTGTCAGTCGCATCCGCGAAGTGAAAAAATAATCATTGATTTTGATGTTAAGTAAAAAAGAACCCCGGTTGTCGCCGGGGTTCTTCGCTTTTGTGAGAATTAGTAGCCCGGGTTTTGGGCGAGCGATGGATTCAGATCGATCTGAGTCTGAGGCACGGGGTAAAGCAGCTGAAAATCCTGTACACTATACAGCGTATTACCGTTGGCATCCTTTTGTGCATTCATGACGGTTTTGGCCCTACCCGTCCTGAGCAGGTCGAACCAACGCTGTCCTTCAAACGCCAGTTCAAGTCTTCTTTCGGTGTCGATAGCCTGTGTCATGTCTGCCTGGCTGGCGGCTGTAGTGGGAGCCAGTCCCACACGAGCCCGGACCTTATTTACCATGAGCGCCGCATTTGCCAGATCGGACTTGGCGTTGTAGGCCTCTGCCCGCAGCAATAAGATATCTGCCAGCCGGATCATATACATATTGTTCAGGCCGTTGTTCGGGTCGGTATACTTCGACAATACGGGATAGGTTGTCGGTGTCGTCCAGTATTTATCGGGCCAGCCATAATTGACGATGGTAATTGACGCATTCATCCGCACGTTGTCTCCTGCCGCCTTAAAGGCATTGATAAGGTCATTGGTTGGCGTTTCGAATTTTTTCCAGCCATCGCCGATAAATTGCGAGGGTACCCAGTTGCCCACGCTGCTGCTGTAACCATCGTACTGAATTTCCCAGATCGACTCACTGTTGTTTTTGTGATTGATATCGAACAGGTCTGCATAGTTGGCCAGCAGTTGGTAATTCGGGATGACCTGGTCACAATAGTATGCCACTGAGTCCCAGTTGGCGGGAGATCTGGTAGCATAGACCTTGGCGAGCAGGGCATTGACGCTTCCTTTTGAAACGGTGAATTTCGAGGGATCTGCATTGGGGTCCAGAACGCTTGCCCGTGCGGCCCACAGATCGGACAGGATAGCGGCATAGACGGTATCCGCCGGTGAGCGCAATCCACCTGAAGACTTGATCAGCGACTCGCTGCTGCTGGCATCGATCGGATTGATCACCAGCGGCGCCGCTCCCCAAAGACGTACGATATCAAAGTATTCAAAAGCCCGCATGAATTTTATTTGTCCCAGGATCTGGTTCTTACTCCCGGCCAGCGAAGGGTCCCTGCTGGGAGCGATCTGGAAGAGGGCATTGTTGGCGGCGCCGATAACGGAATAGTAATCGCTCCAATCGCGCGCAATATTCGAGTTGCCCGAATTGTACGTAAACAGATCGATAGCTATATTATCGGGGTTATCCCCTCCTGCATAGCAGTTGTCGGAGTGCACGTCCCCGTTGGTGATCCGGTCGAGCACATTCACCTCGATGCCGGGCCCATATCCGGCTCCTTTAAAAGCGCCATAAACGCCCTGCAGCAGGCTCTGGGCTGCCGTCAGGGTGAGGTTCGAATCCGGAGCATTCGGGTTTACGACCTGAGTGACGGGTTTTTGATCCAGGATCCTGGTACAGCCCGACAACGCCAGCATCAGCAGCGCTCCCCAAAAGCCGGTATTTTTTATGATTGCATGTCTCATTGTTGATGATTTTATATAAAAGTTATTTTAAGCTGATATTCAGTCCGACCAGGAATATTTTGGATTGAGGATAGGCGCCGCTGTCCATTCCGAGAGAAATATTTCTTGCGTCATTGTCGGTGCTGGCCGTGCCGTTCGGGTTCACCACGACAGGACTGCCGGTAGAATTGACTTCGGGGTCAAAGCCCTTGTATTTGGTGATCGTGATCAGGTTATTGGCCGACACATAAACAGAGGCTGCCGACAGCCCCAGCCTGTCGATCAGTTTCGGGCTGAACCGGTAGGCGAGTGTAATAGTCTTAAAGCGCAGGTAGGAACCGTTCTCGAGGAAGCGGGTTGAAATAAGGGAGTTGTTGGACCAGCCCACGCCGGGGATATCCGTGATGTCTCCTTTCTTTCTCCATCTGCGAAGGACGTCACTGCTCTGGTTGGCAGAGTTAAGCATCGATTCTGCTTCCATCCTTCCTACATTGTAGATCTTATTTCCCTGGGAGCCCTGTATAAATACCGTCAGGTCAAAATTTTTGTACGAGACGTTATTCGTGATGCCATACGTGAACTTTGGCTGGGCGTTGCCTATCAAACGGCGGGACTGGGGATCGGGGCTATCCGACAGCGTATCTGAGTTGGTCTGGTATAATTCGTGTCCCGTTGCCGGATCGACTCCTTTCGCAACGTATCCATAGAACTCTCCCAATCCATGTCCGGTCGCCAGGGAGATAGCGTGCTGAGCTGTTCCTGCACCATTGAGGGACACGTCTCCATAGGTGGGGGAGTTTTTGATCCCATACAACAGACCGGTTACCTTGTTCCGGTTGATAGAGAAAGTGAGATCCGTGCTCCACCGGAAATCGCCGCTGACGATGTTTCGGGTAGACACCAGGAATTCTTCCCCTATGTTCTGCATGGTGGCCCCGTTGACCGGTGCGTTCTTATACCCTGACTGGGCGGGCAGCGGCACGTCATACAGGATATTCTTTGTCTTTTTGATATAAAAATCGCCGGAAAAAGAGATCCTTCCATTAAAGAGCGTCGCATCTACGCCGATGTTGGTCTGTGTACTCGTTTCCCATGTCAGGGTCAGCGGTGCTGTCGAATAAGGAGTGGTGGCGCCGTTGGTAGCGGAATCGTTGCTGACCGTTATATTGTACAGGGGCAGATAGGCATAGCTGCCGATGCCTTCCTGGTTACCGTTCTGTCCCCAGCCGGCCCGTAATTTCAGCTCGCTTACAAAGTCGAGCTTCTTCATAAAATCCTCTGCTGATAGCCTCCATCCGGCGGAAAAGGAAGGAAATACGGCCGTCCTGTTGCCCGGTGCGAATTTGGAAGAATTATCAGAACGCAGATTCGCCTGGACCAGGTATTTCCCGTCAAAATCGTAGGAGATCCTGCCCAGATAGGAGATCAGCGCCCATTCATCGATCGCCGTCGTAGCCACCTTGTGGATGGAATCCCGGGCAAGGCTTGCATCCCAGGGCAGGAGCCGAAATTCATTCGCCAGGTGGGAACCGCCGATCGTCACGCTGTTGGTATGGGCATCCTGTGCCGTCCAGCCGGCCAGGGCCGTGAAATGGCTGCGTCCAAAGGTGGCGGTATAATTCAGCGTTTGTTCGCTGAGCCAGGTAAGGATATTTGTGGTGGTCTGAGAATGATCGCTGGGATTGGTGGTGGCGATGTTCGATGTGAGGAAAGGGTCTACGAAGCTACGGGCCTGTATATCCTGATAATCCAGGCCGAACCGGGTCTGGAACGTCAGCCCTTTCAGCAGTTTGACATCCGCTCCGAGATTGGACAGGAGACGATCGGTGTAAAAATGAGTCCAGCGGCCGTAGATGGCGCCGTATGGATTGGACCATCCTTTTAGCGGGTTAAACCCTATGCGACCGTCGGGTTCGTATTTTGGTACGGTAAAGGGAGTTTCCAGCGCGGACAATACAACACCGCCTTTCGCGACGCTTAAATTATCCTCTGCCCCATACAGATGCGCGTGGGAAAGTACGGTGCTGGTAATAAAGGTCAGCCAGCTATTAGCCTTTGTCGTCAGGTTGACCCTGCCGGTCAGCCTGTCAAATGCAGCTGGTTTTACGATGCCTTTCTGGTTGAGATAGTTGACGGCGATATAGTGCTGGGTCTTCTCGGTGCCACCTGCAACCGACAGCTGATAGCTTTGCTGGTTACCTTTCTGAAAGACCTCTTTTGGCCAGTTGACATTATTGGCAGCCACCATCGAATCGGTAACGGCGACAACAGGGCTGTTCAGTTCGTTGGCATAGTCCTGGTATTGCCTGCCATTCAGAACGGACAACATCTTTGTCGGAGAGGAAATGCCCGCGTAGACGTTGGCGCTGATCCGGGATTTGCCGGCAACGCCCTTTTTGGTAGTGATGACCACTACTCCATTGGCGGCGCGGGTGCCGTAGATGGATGCCGAAGCCGCGTCCTTTAGAATAGAGATAGTTTCGATGTCATTGGGACTAAAGGCTGCGATATCCGTCATAGGAATACCGTCGACCACATACAGGGGGTCGTTACCCGCGCTGATGGAAGAGGAGCCACGCACCCGGATGGTCAGCCCCGCGCCCGGCTTGCCGGAGTTGGAGACCACGGTGACACCGGCAGCCTTCCCCTGCAGTGCTTCTCCCGCATCCACGATAGGGCGATTGGCTATATCGGCTGCCGTCACCGTGGAGACAGCGCCGGTCAGGTCCTTTCTCCGCTGGCTGCCATAGCCTATTACGACTACCTCGTCCAACTTCTTGTCGGATGCCGTCAGCTGTACATTGATAACATTACGGCCATTTACGGCTACTTCCTTATCCGAGTAACCGATATAAGAAAAGACCAGGGTAGCATTTTCATTCGCAGTAAGAGTATATTCCCCTTTATTACCCGTGAAAGTTCCGGTACTTCCTCCTTTCACCTGTACAGATACGCCGGTCAGGGATTCACCCGCTGGTCCCGTCACGGTACCGGTGATACGGATATCCTGTTTTTGCAGGCTGGAACTGACCACGACCACGAGGTTGTTGTTAAGTATTTTATAGGTAAGGTCAGTAGCAGCGAATAGTTTTTTCAGGGCCTCTTTGATGTCCGTGTTCTGGAAATTGACGTCCACCTTTCTTTTCAGCGAAGGCAGGTCATAGTTGTAGAGAAACCGGAATTCTCCTTTCTTTTCGATCTTATTTAGCACCTTGGCGATTTCCGTCTGTTGCATGTTCAAGGTGATGGATCCTTGTGCACGAACGTCCGCTTTTGCCTGCAGGATGCCCAACAGGATAAACAGGATGGAAAGCTTCATAACGACAAATAATTTAAAGAGCAATCGTGGTCGACCCCACCGCATGGGGGGTTGCAAATTTTTCATACTTTTATCATTAAGGATTATTAAATGGGAAACCCGGACCGCCCTCCCAGTTGGTCTTAGGTTTCCGTTGAGAATCTAACGGGGAATGCGCGAACATTTCCCGTTTTTTTTGTTCGCAGATGGGGCTTTTCGCCTTTGTAGAGCCGATCTAGCCCGTATTATTATCGTTTTGCATATAGTTCAATTTCGTTCCCATTTATTTTATAGGTGAACGCCGTCGTCAATTGCAGTGCTTTGAAGGCTTCTTCAACTGTTTCGTCGGCGAAGACACCTCCAAAATGGCAGTTGTAGAGGCTGGTATCCCGGATAGTGATCTTTACATTATACCAGCGTTCCATTTTTGCCGCCAATTCTTTAAAGCTGTCTCCTTTAAACACCAGCCGGTTGTACATCCAGGCCGTCTCTACTTTGTCGCTGTCGGGGATATCATTCCGGATGGTGTTAACTGCAATGGAGGGTGGAGCGGCTATGGGGTGCGTTGTACCGTTGTTCGGGGTAAGTGTTGAGGGGACAGACCGTTTGTTAAAGACGAGTTTTTCATTCGGTCGGAGGATAACGCGGGCTGTATTGGGATTGTCCTTGCGGCTGACTTCTATCAGTCCTCTGAGCAGGGTGGTTTCGATGGTCTCATCCTGGGGGTAGGATCTGATGGTAAAAGAGGTCCCCAGCACCTTAATATCGATCGACGAGGCATGGACGATAAAGGGGTGTTTCGTGTCTTTTGCCACGTCGAAATACCCTTCTCCTTCCAATGCTACTTCCCGGGTGGTTGTATTGAATTCGTTGGAATATCTCAGTTTGCTATTTGAATTAAGCCATACCTGGGTGCCGTCGGGTAGCAATAATTTGGTGCGGGTGCCGGCCCTGGCCAGGACTTCTTCATTACGCGTAAGCTGGGTAATAACGGGTGTGGAATGTTGTGGGCGGAAGATGCTCCAGCACAGGACTGAGATCACCAGGACGGATGCGGCGATGGTCGTTGCGTAGATGATGCGTCTTCTTGTTGAAGGGAAGAGGATGGGAGTGTCGGGTTCTTCGAATGGGTTGGGTTGGGCGTCTGCGGGCGGGTCTGGGTCGGGCGCCGGCTGGGCTTTGCCGTGGGGTGTCGGGGCATCGCCGGGCGCCGGCTGGACTTTGCCGTGGGCTGGTTGGTCCAGGATCCTGCGCAACCGCTTTTCCAGATCGGCCTCTTCTTCTTCCTGCGTGCCCGATGAAACGGCAGGTCTATCGTCAAACCAGGAATGCAGGATGCTATATAAGTATTGTTTTTGGGGGGATTGCTTTAATAGATGCATCAACTCTTCAACCTCGGCAGTCGTGGCTTCGCCGGAGAGGTGACGTGATAGTAGTACCCAGATGCGATTGTCTTTACTCATAAAGCAGGCTCCTGGCCTATAAAGACAAGCAAATGAACTGCATCTACTAAAAGAAAGTTAAAAAAATTTACCGACGAGGGGTGCTCCTGCACATATAATTGATTGTCACCCGTTTGAGGGTTTTGCTTTTTTATTGACGGGGAAGTCAAGCTCCGATCCTATAGCTCCTGTTATGCGTTTTACGGCTATGGCCATTTGTGCGTCGATGGTATTGACTGAAATATTCAGGATCTCGGCGATCTCTTTGTATTTGAGTCCATCTTCACGCACGAGTTTGAAGATCATTTTGCAGCGTGGGGGTAAGGCTTCGACAGCCTGTTGTATCTTTTGGTATATCTCGGCGGTGATGAGTATCTGTTCAGGGGTAACAGCGGAGGGGTTCAGACCGATATGAATGTGATCAAAGGGTTCGGTGATGCTTTGCCGGGCCTTTTGTGATAAATAGTTAAGCGAGGAATTTTTTGTAGCCGTGTATAAGTAAACCCGCAGGTTTCTGATGGTAGGAAGGTTTTCTCTTTGTTGCCAGATACGGACAAAGACATCTTCTACTATCTCTTCGGCCGGTTCGCGGGTTTTTACCAGCGACAGCGCAAAATGGTAAAGGCGTTTATAGAAATGTATATAGAGTTGCCGGAAGGCAGTCTGGTCTCCTGCTGAAACAAGGTCCAGTAACTGCGGTGGGCAAGCATCCGTAGTTGAAGAGTCGCGCTCCATAAAGGCCATAAAATTATTCAAACCTTTTGGAATGGGAAACTTAATTTGCCCGTGGGGGGGCGACAGGGCGCGGGGCCGCGGGAGGGCCGGCTGGTGGCGGGTGTGGTCAAAGCAGGGCTGGTGAGAGGCGGCTGGTGGCGGGAGGGGGGCTGGTGGCGGAGCGGGCCCCGTACTAACAGTTGTTAGCTTTCGGCAAAAAGGGTATCTTTGTCAGCAAACGAAAGCCGCATGTCATTTCCCGAGTACGAAAAAATATTTCAGGACAAGATCGACCAGGATATCCGGATCGAGCCGAAGGACTGGATGCCGGATGCCTATCGAAAAACACTGGTCAGGCAAATATCGCAGCATGCACACAGCGAGATTGTCGGAATGCTCCCGGAGGCCAACTGGATCACGAGGGCGCCTTCGCTGAAAAGAAAAGCGACCCTGATCGCCAAGGTGCAGGATGAGGCGGGGCATGGCCTTTATTTGTATTCTGCTGCGGAAACGCTGGGCACTGGACGGGACGAAATGATAGCGCAGCTTCACAGCGGGAAGGCAAAATATTCTTCCATCTTCAATTACCCCACCCTCACCTGGGCGGACATGGGTGCGATCGGCTGGCTGGTCGACGGCGCAGCGATCATGAACCAGGTGCCTCTGTGCCGCGCCTCTTATGGTCCATATGCCCGGGCGATGGTCCGCATCTGCAAAGAAGAAAGTTTTCACCAGCGGCAGGGTTTCGAGATATTATTGACGTTGAGCCGGGGCAGTGAGGCGCAGCGGCGGATGTGTCAGGATGCGATCGATCGCTGGTGGTGGCCTTCCGTGATGATGTTCGGGCCGGGTGATGACGCGTCGCCGAATTCCGAGCAAAGCATGCGATGGAAGATCAAGCGTTTCTCGAATGATGAGCTTCGACAAAAATTTATCGACGTTTGTGTCGAACAGGTAAAATTGTTAGGGATGCGTCTGCCGGATGCCGATCTGAAATGGAACGAGGAGCGGCAGCATTATGATTTTGGGCCCATCGACTGGGAAGAGTTTCGCAATGTCATCAATGGCAATGGCCCCTGTAATAAAGAAAGGCTGGCGGCCCGTGTGCAGGCGCATGAGGACGGCGCCTGGGTACGGGAGGCGGCGATGGCGCACGCGAAAAAAAGAGCGCAGATGCAAAAAGAAGATCAGAAAGCCGCATAAATCATCAACGATGGAAAATAAAAATATAGAAGACAGGAGCGGTTGGCCGTTGTGGGAAATATTCATCCGCAGCAAGCAGGGACTTGATCATAAACATGCCGGCAGTCTGCATGCTGCCGATGCAGCAATGGCGATCGAGAATGCCCGGGATGTCTATACCCGCCGGATGGAGGGGATCAGCATCTGGGTAGTGGAAAGCAAATATATCCATGCTTCGAATCCGGACGAAGCGGACTCTTTTTATGATCCGGCCAATGACAAAGTCTATCGTCATCCGACTTTTTATGATCTGCCGGATGAATTAAAGCATATGTAAGATGTCTTCACCGATCTATTATTATACGTTACATCTGGCGGATAATGCGCTGGTACTCGGTCATCGCAACAGTGAGTGGACGGGGCATGGGCCTATCCTGGAACAGGATATTGCCCTGTCGAATATTGCGCTGGACCTTATCGGGCAGGCGAGAAATTTTTATCAGTATGCGGCACGGCTGGCCAATGGGGGGCGGGATGGGGCGCGTAGCGAGAGGGGGCGCGAGGAAGGGCGTCATGATGGGGGGCGTCGTGATGAGGAGCGTGGCGAGGGGGCTCGGGCCGAAGTAACGGAAGATACCCTGGCCTATCTGAGGGATGCATGGGATTTTAGAAATTGTCTGCTGTTGGAACAAACCAATGGCGACTGGGCGAAGACCATCCTCCGGCAATTCTTTTTTAGCGCCTACCAGTTCTATTTCTATGAAAGGCTACAGCAAAGCCAGGACAGGGAGCTGGCCGCCATTGCCGAAAAATCGCATAAAGAGGTGACCTATCATCTTCGATGGAGCAGCGAGTGGGTGATCCGGCTGGGAGACGGAACAGATGAAAGTCATGCCCGTATGAAAGGGGCGCTGGATCAGCTGTGGCCCTTCACGGGTGAGTTATTTATACCGGCGGACTATGAACAGGCGTTGAGCCTGAAGGGCATTGCGGTAGAAATCGCCGGGCTCCGGGGGATATGGGAAGAAAGGGTCAACGACGTTTTTCAACAGGCACAACTGATAAAACCGGCAGCCAGCTGGGAGCAGACAGGGGGCAAGACAGGCCGGCACACAGAACATTTGGGTTATCTGCTCGCCGAGATGCAATTTTTGCAAAGAGCATATCCGGGATGTGAATGGTAGATACGAGACATATATGGTTCCTGCTGGAGCAGGTGAATGATCCGGAAGTGCCGGTGTTGTCCGTTGTGGATCTTGGCATCATCCGGGATGTCCGGGAGGAGGGATCCGGAGTGGAGATCGTCTTAACGCCAACCTATAGCGGCTGTCCCGCCATGGATGTGATACGAATGAATATCCGGATGATATTGCTGCAAAACGGTTTCACCGATGTCAAACTGACAACGGTACTGTCGCCGGCATGGACAACGGATTGGATGAGTGCCAGGGGGAAAGAGAAACTAAAAGCCTATGGGGTCGCTCCGCCTCTGCCTTCGCAGCAGGTATGTCATCCGGCCTTGTTCCACCGGGAAGAGGCGGTGGCCTGTCCGCATTGTAATTCTTATCATACTACCCTGATAAGCGAGTTCGGCAGTACGGCGTGTAAGTCGCTGTACCGGTGTGAGGATTGCGGGGAACCTTTCGATTATTTTAAATGTCATTGATCATATGTCTTCTATCTTATTTGAGATCCAGGATCATATTGCTTTTATCACACTGAACAGGCCGGATAAACTAAATGCCTTCAATCGCGAGATGGCCCTGTTATTACAGAGCCGGCTGGACGAATGCGCAAGTCTGCACGAAGTCCGGGCTATATATATTACAGGGGCGGGCAAGGCCTTTTCGGCCGGGCAGGACCTGGCTGAAGTCGTCGATCCGGAAGGGCCGGGCATGGAAAAGATACTTAGTGAGCACTATAACCCTATAATCACCCGGATACGGAATCTGCCCAAGCCGGTGATGGCGGCCGTGAATGGCGTGGCTGCAGGGGCGGGGGCAAATATTGCCTTGTGTTGTGACATCGTGGTAGCGGCGCAGTCGGCCAGCTTCATCCAGGCTTTTTCAAAGATCGGGCTGATCCCCGACAGTGGCGGAACCTGGTTTCTTCCGAGGCTGGTGGGCTGGCAGAAAGCGGCGGGCATCGCTATGCTGGGCGACAAGATCAGTGCGGAAGATGGAGAAAGAATGGGTCTGATCTATAAGGTGCTGGCCACTGAATCATTTGCGGAAGCTTCGCGGACGATGGCCGGTACGCTGGCGCAGCTGCCTACGCGGGCGCTGGCCTTAACCAAACATGCTTTTAATTATTCCGCGATGAACTCGCTGGAGGCGCAATTATTGCTGGAAGATGATCTGCAGCAGAAAGCGGCGCAGACCAAAGACTATGCAGAAGGAGTGAAAGCGTTCCTGGAGAAACGTCCCCCATCCTTCAAAGGAGAATAAATATCCGGCCCCGGGTCTTTTCAAAAACGAGTGTATGATATATGAGTTCAATGGTAACAGACCGGTGATCGATCCTTCCGCATTTATACATCCGCAGGCGGCCGTTACGGGTAATGTGGTCATCGGAAAAAATGTGTATATCGGTCCCGGCGCCGCTATCCGTGGGGATTGGGGCGGTATTATCATCGAAGACGGCTGCAATGTGCAGGAGAACTGCACCATTCATATGTTTCCGGGTGTCACTGTGTGGTTAATGGAAGGGGCGCATATCGGCCACGGGGCGGTCATACATGGCGCCGTCATCGGCCGCAACAGTCTCGTCGGGATGAACAGTGTGATCATGGACAATGTTGAGATCGGGGAGGAGTGTATAATTGGTGCGCTGACCTTTATCAGGGCCGGCGAGAAGATACCGCGCCGCAGCGTGGTGGCCGGGAATCCGGGCAAGGTCTTAAAGGCGGTGAGCGATGATATGCTGCGCTGGAAGACAGAGGGGACTGCTTTGTATCAGGCGCTGCCGCAGGAGATGTATGCGGGCTGGAAGGTTTGCGAGCCGTTGAGACCCGGGGAGGAGCCGGGGGCGCCGGAGACGGAGTCGGACTTTGGGGCGCCGGAAACGGGCTGGCCGGGTTCGGGGGAGTCTGCTCCGGGAGACAGCCACAGCGGCCGTTCCACCTACAAACCCTGGCAGGAAACAAAATGAGGCGGGAATTAGTACCTTTGCGCCTCATTGAACTGAAAAAGAAAGGGACGTGGAGAAATCAAACTTTGTCGATCAGATACGGGTATTTTGCAGGAGCGGGCATGGTGGGGCCGGGAGTAAACATTTTGCCCAAACCAAATTCAACGACATGGCCGGACCCGATGGCGGGGACGGAGGCCGGGGGGCGCATATTATCCTGCGGGGGAGCAAACACCTGTGGACACTGCTGCATCTGCGTTATTATAAGAATGTGCTGGCGGAGAACGGCGAGGGGGGCAGCGCAAACAATTGCACCGGTCGTTCCGGAAAGGATATCTTTATCGAGGTGCCGCTGGGTACCGTGGCGAGAGATGCTGAAACAGGAAAGGTAGAAGCCGAGATATTGGAAGACGGCCAGGAGATCATCTGGCTGAAAGGCGGCCGGGGAGGTCTTGGAAATTCCAATTTCGCTACGCCGACCAATCAGGCGCCCGAACATGCCCAGCCGGGGCTTCCTGGCATAGAAGGCTGGAAGGTACTGGAATTGAAGGTATTAGCTGACGTGGGGCTGGTAGGTTTTCCCAATGCCGGGAAATCGACCCTGTTGTCCACTATCACCGCAGCCCGGCCCAAGATCGCCGATTATGCATTTACAACATTGACCCCGCAACTCGGAATGGTGGAATACCGCGATGGCCGGTCGTTCTGTATGGCAGACCTGCCGGGTATCATCGAAGGCGCGGCAGAAGGAAAGGGTCTGGGTCACCGTTTTCTGCGGCATATTGAAAGAAATCCGGTCTTACTGTTCCTGATACCCGCCGATAGCAATAATCATGGGGAAGAGTTCCAGATCCTGGTGAATGAACTGGAAAAATACAATCCCGAACTACTACACAAACGATTTATTATTGCGATAAGCAAAAGCGATATGCTGGACAATGAATTGAAAGAGGCTATCGCCAAGGAACTTCCTCCGAACATACCCCATCTCTTTATTTCTTCCGTAACCCAGCATGGAATTATAGAATTAAAGGATCTGTTATGGAAAATTTTGAATGAGGATGAAAATGCCAGCCGGCAATGATTCAGTCTCCTACGTATTGAAATAAATAAAATATTATTGATTTAACGTTTGATTCATATTGAACTATTGCAATTAATCAATAATAGATATATATTTGTTCAGATAATACATCTTTCCGCCTCTAACGTTCTTGTTGCCGGCGATTGTTTTCCCTCTTTTTTTGCTGCCAAACGACTTCTTGCCCCACGGGTTGCCCCATATACTTAGCAGTCATCTAAAACCCATTATATGAAGTCATTACTTACCGCTGTTGCCGGCAAGCTGATCGCCGGGATCTGTTTCATACTCATCGTCGCTACGGCGCAAGCTCAATCGGCGCCTACCGAGGTGTTTCAGAATACCGCCGAGGTTGTTCAAAAGGAAAGTGCCGCCACTGTAAAATACCTGGGGACACAGGACGACATGATCGTTTTTAATGTCTCTTATCCCAATCCTGATGGCAGCAAATTCATGCTGACCGTCAAAGATCAGGACGGCACACAATTGTATCAAAATCTTTTCAGCGAGAGATCTTTCTATAAACAATTCAGGCTGCCCAAGGCAGACAAGGACAGGATCGCCTTTATCTTTCACAATAGCCATGAGGCGGATGTGATAAAGACTTTTGAGATAAATGTCAGCAGCCGATTGGTACAGGAAGTAGCTGTCAGGAAACTTTAATCATCCACACATCCCATACTATTAAAAACTCATTTTATGAATACGAACATCTTTAACATCCGCAAAGTTGCTGGTCTCTCCCTGTTAACTCTGATGCTATCGGGCGCCAGCCTGTCGGTCCGGGCGGGTAGCGGTGAAGAAAAAAACGGGGCTGCCGGCAATACCAGCGCGAACAGCGCAGAAGTAAAATATATTGTAGGTAGCGATGGAGAATACTTATTCAATGTTGTATACAACAATGTATCCGGCAACAGATTTACCCTGATGGTATTGGATGCCGATGGCAATCAATTGTTCCAGAGCCAGTATTCCGATAAAAAGTTTGACAAAAAATTCAGACTGGCCGATCCGGATGAGTTTGGCAGGCTGACCTTTGTTATCCGCAATAACAGGGATAATTCCGTTCAGCGTTTTGAGGTGAATTCCAGCAGCCGGCTGATCGAAGATATAGAAGTAAAAGAAGTGAAGTAATAAAATAACCGGCCTTGCGGCCGGCTTTTTTTATTTTAGATCCAGCATTTTGGCAACAGTTTCATAAGACAATCCCTTCAACTGACTGGTCGTTGCAATCGTTCCCGGAATGACCACATAGCGCCATTTATAAGCAGAAGGAACAGCTCCATAAGTGGAGATATAGATACTACCAACATTTAAGATAACCGAGAAACCTGCATTGGACGCATCCGCGTAGTCCCCCGCGCCATCTGATACATAAACCGTCACTGTTCCTTTGTCCAATACATTTTGTGTGATGGCGGCCGCTGTTATGGTCTGATCATAGACCGAGTCGCTATTATTATCCAGACCTTCGTATTTCAAGCTGAACGATTGCCAGGAGGAATACAGCACGCTATCTTTGGTGCTGCTACTATTGTTGTTACTTTTGGAACAACCAACGGACATAAAGAGGGCGCCTGTGATGAGGGTAAGCAATAAAAGGATTTTCAATTTTCTCACAACTATAAGTTTAAAGATTAACGATTATAGGAGGAGATACGCGGATGTTGCCGGAGGCGTCTAATGCTATTCGGCGAAATTGGTTTTTTTACCGGTTAAACTGCTTTTTTCCTGCGGGCGGATGGGGGGCTTTTTGCGGGTGGGGGAAGACTTTTTCTTTTTTGCAGAGGGCGGCGAGGATTTCTTCTTGCGGGTGGGGGTCGGGGTTATTTTTTTCTTTGCCGCGGTCGTCGCCGGGCTATTGTCTTTCCAGCGCCATAAATGTAAACAGGCATAGGTGCGATAGGGGCTCCATTTTTGAGAGATGCGGAGCAATTCTTTCCGGAAGGCTTTTTTATCGTTGATGTCCAGTTGGTAAATATGGATCATTGCATTCTGAATACCCCAGTCGTCGATGGCGAAAATATCTTCCCGTCCCATGCCAAACATCAGCAACATTTCTACCGTCCACTGCCCCACGCCTTTTATTTGGGTAAGATAGGTTATGACGGCTTCGTTCTCCATTTCGTGAAGGACTTCGTGATCCATGCCTTTTTCAAGGGCGAAACGCGCGACGTTCTGTACATAGTTAGCCTTGGCATTGGACAGACCGATAGAGCGAAGCGTCTCCAGGGAGGTGGCCAATATCTCTTCGGGCAGGGGAATGCGTCCGTCATAAAGCGCCAAAAAACGATTTTTGATGGTTTCGGCCACCTTTGTAGAAAGCTGCTGGCTCATAATGGAAGCGCATAAATAAAAGACAATGTCCTTGCTCTTTTGGACGCTGAGGGGTTGGTGTCCGTCTATGAGCTTTTTCAGCTTTTTATCTTTTGCCAGGTGGAGGAGATATTTCATATTATGCAAATGTATAACTCACTCCCCCATCCTTTTCATCCTTGAGCACGATCCCCAATTCGAGCAGTTGGTTGCGTATCTTGTCGGACGTGGCATAGTCTTTCCTGGTGCGTGCATCTCGGCGGATATCGATGAGCAGATCTACTACGCCGGAAAGTTTGTGATCGTCGCCTGCTGACTCGCCCTTCAACCCCAGGATCTTTTCCAGATAGTCGGCGAAATAGGTTTTCATCATCCGGAGGGTGGAGGGGCTTATCGCGTCCCGGCGGACCTGGCCGCCTTTGAGCGAATTGATCACCGGCACCAGCTCGAATATGTTGGCGAGCACTTTGGCCGTGTTAAAGTCATCGTTCATGTATTCGTCGAGGCCGAGGAGCAGTTTGCGTACTTCTTCGTCCAGCGCAGGGTCGGAGGGGTGGCTGGCGGGGGTCCCGTTGCCTGAGGATTCGCCGGCGTCCATTTTCTTGAGGAGTTCGTAGGCCTCCCACAGACGCTTCAATCCTTTTTCCGCTGCCTGTAAGGCGTCATTGCTAAAATCCAGGGTGCTCCGATAATGTGTCTGCAGGATAAAGAAACGGATGGTCATCGGCGTATACGCCTGTTGCAGGATGGGATGGCTGCCGGAAAACATTTCCGTCAGACGGATCTGGTTGCCATAGCTCTTCCCCATCTTCTTCCCGTTGAGGGTGATCATGTTATTATGCAGCCAATAGCGGGCGGGGACGTGTTTATTGCAGATGGTGCTCTGCGCGATCTCGCTCTCATGGTGTGGGAACTGGAGGTCCATTCCGCCGCCATGGATATCGAATTGTTCGCCAAGGTATTTCGTGCTCATCGCGGAGCATTCGATGTGCCAGCCGGGAAAACCTTCTCCCCACGGACTTTGCCAGCGCATGATATGTTCCGGCGGAGCCGCCTTCCAGAGGGCAAAATCCTGACGGTTGTGTTTTTCTTCCTGTCCATCCAGATCGCGCGTGGTCTCGAGCAGATCGTCCAGTATCCTGCCGCTGAGCTTGCCATAGGGATAATGGGCCGCATATTTTTTTACGTCGAAATATACCGAACCTTTGACCTCATAGGCATATCCTTCCCGGATGATCTTTTCGATCATGCTGATCTGTTCGACGATGTGACCGGTAGCTGTTGGCTCGATGCTGGGCTCGAGGTTATTAAACTGGTGCATGGCCCAATGGAAGAGGTTGGTATATTTTTGTACCAGCTCCATGGGTTCCAGCTTCTCCACCACTGCCTTTTTGGCGATCTTATCCTCCGCCTCACGTCCTTCTTCTTCAAAATGGCCGGCGTCGGTGATGTTACGCACATACCGCACTTTGTATCCCAGGTGCAACAGGTATCGATAGATAAAATCAAAGGTTATAAAAGGGCGGGCATGTCCTAAATGGCTTTCTCCGCTGACAGTAGGACCGCAAACGTACATTCCCACATGGCCTGGTGTCAGGGGATTAAATTCTTCCTTTTGTCTTGTATACGAATTATGGACTTTTAGTACGCTCATACGGCCCGAAGATACAATATAATACAAAAACGCTACCGCGTTTTTGACTGCAATTGCAGGTCAGCAATTACCGGATGATGATCGGAATAAGGGGTGATAAAGCGGCCGCATTGCAGCACGTCAAAACCCGAACTGGCGAGGATATAGTCGATGCGTAAGGTGGGCGAGATATGGACATAGGTGCGGCCGATGCCGAAACCTTTTTTCAGAAAAGCGTCCTGCCATTCTCCACGAATGGTGTGATAGGTGTAAGAATTGGGGACATCATTAAAATCCCCGCAGATAACGCCCTGATATGGGCATTTGTCCAGCTGACGCCGCACCTGTTCGGCCTGGTCGCCCCGATGCCGGAATGCATAGCGGAGCTTTTTGACGATGGATCTGGAAGCCAGAAGAATGCTGTCATCCACACTCTTGATGAGCTCTATGTCGTGAAAGTCTTTTCTTCGGAACAGGACGGACTGGAGATGGGTCGTAAATATCCTTACCGTATCGGTTCCGACCCTGATGTCAGCGGCAATCAGGCTTTCAGTGGTGCGGAGTCCGTCCGGGCGGGAGTAACGCAATAAGGAGGAGTCGACGATCGGGTAGCGGGAAAAGACAATAACACCGGCTTCGTACATACGGTCGGCGCGGACGAAGTCGCGGGAAAAGAAAAAATAGGGCAGGTGAAGGTTTTGCCGGATGTAATCAATATTCGAGTAAGAAGTACTGGTATGGCCGTCCTGTGAAAATTCCTGCAGACAAAGAACATCCGGCCGTAAGCTATCGATAAGCGCCATCATTTTCAGCCGGTGGCCAGAAGCGCCTCGTTTTTTGGTAATGGTCTCATCGAAGCTGCGGACATTCCACGTCATCACCCGCAGTGTTTGGGGATCTTTCTGTTTGTTAAAATTTCTTCCGCCCGGGTGCATTGCCAGAAAGTTGTGGATATTGGACCAGCCGATGAGTAAGGTGACGAGGGACAAAAACGACAGGATACGATGCGAGGGCATGAACAGGCCTGCGATAAAAAAACAGCCGACAATGAATAACAGGAAGGGGAAGACAAGTCCCAACAGGGAGATCAGCCACCACTTTGCCGGGTGAAGGAAGGGATTGGCACAGGCCAGCAGGAAAAGTACCACCGCAATGATGTTCAATGTGATGAACAATCGCCGGGTGAAGGTTCGCAAATTCGCCATGACGGCCTAAGTTACAAATCTTCTTCGTCAGCAGCCCTTTTCAGTATCTCTTTTTCCTCATCCGTGAGAAAACGGTACCCTTGCTGGTTGATCTTATCAAGGATCTCGTCGATACGCTGCTGCGTCACATTGGGGATTTTCTTAAAAGGCTGGGTGCCGGACACCTTGTAGTAAAATTCGTCTTTGGGGGAGCGTCCTTTTTTCTTTTTGTCCGGATTAAAAAGGTCGTTACACCAGTCGAAGAAACGGTTGATCCAGAGGCTTCCGTCATGGCCTTTCCGAAGGCGGTAGATAAAAAAGTATCCTGCGCCGGCCCCGGCCAGATTGGCAATATAGGCGCCGCTGTCGCCGTGGGGGAGGCTGGAAAAATTGATCAGCAGAAAGACAAGCGTCAGGATCCACAGCGGGATGCCGCCATTGATCATCGGGAAGATCCGATAGTCAGGCGCCGCGGCTGTCGTGGCGATGGCAACGGCCATGACAGCGGTATTGGCCCCTATCAGCCGGGCAGTAGCCGCCTCGGCGCGGAGTCCGGGGAAGATGGTATAAGCCAACACAAAAAAGAGTGCTCCGGCTATCCCCCCATAGAGGTAGATAGGGATCAGTTTGCGGTTGCCTGTGAGATCCTGTAAGATATACCCAAACCCCCACAGCCAGAACATATTACCGATAAAACGGAATACGGAGGGGTCGGAGAACATATAGGTCAGGGCCGTCCAGGGCCGGGAAGACAATTTATCGAAGTCGGCCGACAAAACGAACCAGCCAACGACGTTTTTGTGGTATGCGTCAACAGGAATGGTGTTGAGGATATAAATAACGTATATAAACTGCAGAATCGCGAATATCACAGCATTGATCACCACCAGCTGAACCAGCGCGTTGCCATCCTGTCCCAGCAACATCCTTTTGCGATAGTTATCTTCCATTACACGCATACGATTATTTGTGAAGTTACTTTCTTAACAGTTCATACCCTATAAGAGTTTAGTAAAAATTTCTCCTATCTGTCTTATTCCAGTAGATGACCAGCAACAGGCCCACAAGTCCTCCTCCCAGGTGCGCCCAGTGGGCTACATTGTCACCGGCAGAGGCTCTTACCCCGGAGAATAGTTCGATGGCGGCATATATCAGCACGAACCATTTGGCCTTGATGGGGAAGAGGAAATTGACATAGATATATTGATTAGGGAAAAGATAGCCCATAGCGGCCAGACATCCGAATACGGCGCCGGAAGCACCTACGGTGGGGCTGTTGACCCGGAAGGCAGGATCGTATAAAAGTTCCTGCTGCTCTGGTATGGATAGCATATGGAACTGGTCCATCACCGGGGCCATTTCGTTGTATAATACTGCCAGGTGACAAACTGCGGCGCCAATACCGCTGACAATGTAGAAGATAAGAAACCGCTTGGAACCCCAATGATTTTCCAGCGCGGCCCCAAACATCCAGAGGGCTAACATATTATATAGAATATGTCCCCAGCTGCCGTGCAGGAATAGGTAGGTGATCAATTGATGAGGCCGGAAAAGAGCAGAATGCACATCATGCAGGGCGAACATATTAAACATCTGTCCTTGAATGCGCTGCCCCAGCGTTTCCTCAGCGAGATATACTAGTACGTTGATGATAATAAGGTTCTTAATAACTGGCGGTATCCATTGAAAACTGCCCGGGCGAAATCCGTTCATATGCTATTTCTGATTATGTCTTATAATATATGTCTTGCAAATTAATGTTTTTATTCCTTTCTGCTATGGTCTGAGCCGCAACTGCACGATGTTCTCAATATGATGGGTATGCGGGAACATGTCTACCGGCTGCACCTTTGTCACGGCATATTTCGCATCCAGCAGCCGAAGGTCGCGGGCCTGGGTGGCGGGATTACAACTCACATACACCACGACAGGGGCGGCAATCTCCAGTATCTTGTTCACCAGCCCTTCGTGCATTCCGGCGCGGGGAGGATCGGTAATGATCACATCCGGCCGGCCATGGGCGGCAAAAAAGCTGTCCTGACAAATATCGACCACGTCGCCGGCAAAAAAGGAGGCGTGTCCGATGCCGTTGAGGGTCGCATTTTCACGGGCATCTTCAACAGCCTCGGCGATCACTTCAACGCCGACGACGCGTGCCGCCTGACGGCTGACAAATATGCCGATGCTGCCAGTGCCGCAATACAGATCATAAACCGTCTCTTTCCCCGTCAATCCGGCAAATTCACGGGTCACCCGGTACAATTGCCCGCCTTGCCGGGTATTGGTCTGAAAAAATGATTTAGGCCCTATCTTAAAGCTAAAATCTTCGAGTTTCTCAATAACATATCCTTTTCCATGAAGCACCTTTGGTGACAGATCGGATATGCTGTCATTCCATTTTGGATTGACCGTATATAAGAGTGTCGTCAATTCCGGGAATTGTTGCAGCAAACGATCGGCCAGCCGGCGGGTCAATTCCTCTTCTTCGTAGCCGATGACCAGGTTGGCCATTACTTCGCCCGTGGTACAAATACGCAGCTGCAGATTCCTGAGCCAGCCCTGGTGGGCTTTTATATCATAAAAAGATAATTCGTTCTCCAGACCGAAGTCCCGGACGGCCTTACGAAGGCCATTGGTCGGTTCTGCCTGTAAATAACAGGTATCGATGTCTACGACCTTGTCAAACAGACCTTTCGCATGGAAGCCCGCCACATTCTGCCGGGAGGTGATATTGGGGTCGTGGAGCTCTCCGGGCAACAGGAACCGTTTGCTGGAGAAGGTGTATTCCATCTTATTGCGGTAAAATTCCGACTCGGGGGCGCCAAGAATGGGGGCTATCGGAGGCAGCTGCACCTTTCCAATTCTTTCCAGTACGTCTTCCACCTGTTGCTGTTTGTATTGCAGCTGCCGGGAGTAGGGCAGCATCTGCCAGCGGCAGCCGCCGCAGACCCCGAAATGAGAGCAAAAAGGCGTTACCCTATCCGGGGAATAGCTATGAAAAGCCGTAATAAACCCTTCGGCCCAGTCTTTTTTATTTTTGGAAAGTTTAACATCTACCACGTCCCCGGGGACGGCGTTCTCGATAAATATGACCTTACCCTCCACCCGGGCTAAGGATTTACCCTCAGCCGCATAATCCTCGACCAGGACCTTCGTTAATACTATGTTTTTGTTTTTTTTTCTCACGGTGCAAATCTATGGCTAATTTTACCCGAGTATGAATAAAATCCTTTTGTCCCTGGCAACCAGCCTCTGTCTTTTTAAAGCCCAAGCGCAAGGCGGACATGCCATCCGTCTCCATTTGAAACCCTATACGTCCGGAAAAGTTTACTTAGGATACTATTATGGAAAAATAAAGGCCCTGGCTGACTCGACGGAATTAAGTGCCGGCAGCGAGGGTGTTTTCAGCGGAAAAGACAAGTTACCCGGCGGCGTTTATTTTGTGGTCTCCCCCAGCCGGGCGATCCTTTTCGAACTGTTGATCGACAGTCTGCAACATTTTTCCATCAGTGCCGATACGACCAATCTGCCGGCAAGCGTCGTTTTTACGGGATCACCCGAGAATACGGTCTTTCAGGCTTATACCCGTTACACCGCTGAAAAGGGGAAAGAAATAACGGCCGCCCAAAAGGAGCTGAGCACCCTTCATACCAGGGCCGACTCTACCCGGTTGAGGGAAAAGATGAAACAGGCGAATCTGGAAATCCAGCAATACCGGGAAAACCTCTCCGCCAAATATCCCCATTCCCTGCTGGCCACCCTGTTCCATGTGTTGAAAGAGCCTGTGGTGCCACCAACCCCGAAACAGCCAGGCGGAAAGTATGACAGCAATTTTGCCTACCACTACTTTAAGGGGCATTACTGGGACGGGATATCTTTTACCGACGAAAGACTGATCCGGACGCCGGTGTTCGAGCCCCGGATGGACAAATACTTCCATGACCTTGTGCCTCCGGAAGCCGATAGTATCCAGCGGGAAGCTGATATGATGCTGCTACAGGCCCGGGTCAGCAAACCGTTGTTCCAGTATCTTCTCGTATATTTTGTGCAGCGATATGTCAATCCTGAGTATATGGGTCAGGATGCGGTATTCGTCCATCTTTTTGAGAAATATATCAATACCGGCCAGGCGGATTTCTTTACCGAAAAATACCGGGAATTTCTGAACAACCGGGCGTATAGCCTGATGGCCAACCTCATCGGTCAACCAGCTGCCAATCTGGAAATGGTGGATTCCGCCGGGGCGCCGCAGCCTTTGTATGGTGTACAGGCGCCCTTTGTCGTGATCTGTTTCTGGGATGCCACCTGCAGCCACTGTAAAGAAGTGGTCCCCAAAGTAGATTCTATTTTCCAGGCCAAGTGGAAAAAGGAGGGTGTAAAACTATACGGTGTAATGGTCGATGGCGGCCGGGAAGCCTGGCTGCAATTCATTAAGGATCACAATTTAATCGATTGGATACACGTTTATGAGACCAAAGAGCACCAGGAAGCTACGGAAAAAGCCGGGCAGCCAGGTTTTCGCCAGTTGTACGATGTGTATCAGACCCCCATACTCTATTTACTGGATAAAGACAAACGTATTATAGCCAAAAAACTTTCTTATCAACAGCTTGACGAAGTCATTAATCTGAAAATGCAGCATGCAAAACCCAATTGATATGAGTTTACCGGTTAGAAAGCTAATCCTTATTCCTGTGTTATTCTTATTGTTCCTGTCCCGCGTCCCGGCACAGTCTCTGTTCTCCCTGGATGGCAGCGGCATCAGCAAAGAAGAGTTTTTGAAAGCCTTTTCCAAGAACAACAACGGAGAAAAACCTACCGACAAAACCTACCGTGACTATCTGGAGCTGTATATCCGTTATAAGCTGAAAGTCCGGGCAGCCTATGAAGCCCAGCTGGACACCTTACCTACGCAGCGTTCAGAACTGCAGAATTTCCGGGCCCAGGTGGCGGAGACCTATCTGAAGGACGAGACGAGTCTCGACAGGCTGGTGAAAGAAGCCTTCACCCGGGGTCAGAAGGATATCCGCATTTCGCATATTTATATCGCCCTGCCCAAAAATCCTTCGGCTGATGATACGCTTGCAGCCTATCAAAAGGCGATGACTGCCTATAATGACCTGAAAAGAGGAAAAAAATTCACCGAGACGGCGCTCGCCTGGTCGGATGATCCTTCTGTAAAAAGCAATCAGGGCAATCTCGGCTTTATCACTGTCTTTACTCTTCCATATGTGCTGGAGACCCTGGCTTATTCCACACCGGCCGGCCAGTTCTCCAAACCCTGCCGCAGCAAGGGAGGGTACCATATTTTTAAAAACGAAGGCGAAAGAAAAGCCCTCGGCAGGATAAAAGTGGCCCAGATACTGCTCTCCTACCCTCCCGGCGCAACAGAAGCTGCCCGGGCGGCAACGCATCATAAGGCGGATTCTATCTATGCTCTTTTACAAAAGGGCGGTGATTTTGCCGCTCTCGCGCGGACCAACAGCGGTGACAATCTTACCTATCAAATGGGCGGCGATCTGCCGGAATTCGGCATTGGGCATTATGACTCTGCGTTTGAAGCGACGGCTTTTGCCCTTAGTAAGGAAGGCGCCATCAGCAAACCATTCGCCAGCGACTATGGTTATCATATCATCAAACTGGCCGGACGCAAACCTTTCCCGCAGCAATTTGACGAAGAAACAAACAATACTTTACGGCAGCAGGTCCTGAACGACCCCCGGATCGAAGTGTCCAGAAAAGCGCTTTACGCCCGGATATACCAGCAGACAGGTCTCCAACGTGCTACCCTTGCCGAGCCCGATATATGGACCTTTACGGATAGCGCCGTACGCAATATCGGCCTGACATCATATGGAAGCGTTAATTATTCTACTGTCCTGTTCAGCTTTACCCAAAAATCCTATACGGCAAAAGACTGGGTGGACTATGTCCGGAGCGTACGGGGGCAAAGAGTCAGCGGCGTGCAGGCGAATAAGGATCTGTTCGACAGGTATATCGAGCGTGTCGCCATGGAATATTACCGCAATCACCTCGAGGAATACAACAAGGATTTCGCCTTTCAGCTGACGGAGTTCAAGGAAGGGAACCTTCTTTTTGAGATCATGCAGCGGAAGGTATGGGATAAAGCTTCTACCGACAGCGCGGGACTGCGCAATTACTACGAAGCGCATAAAAATAAATACTGGTGGGAGACCAGTGCAGACGCCCTCCTGTTCACTTCCGGCAATCAGAAGCTGGCCGAGGAACTGAAGACCAGGCTGCAAAAGCAGGGCACTTTCAACTGGCGTCAGCTGACGGACAGCGCTGCCACTACCCAGGCCGATTCGGGACGTTACGAGCTGGCGCAGATACCCGGGGCGATCAGCGGCGCTACATCCGGCTCCGGCGCACAAACGGCGCTGACTCCCGGCACTTTCACCTCTTTTGTCACTAACAAGGCGGATAACACCGTCAGTTTTGCCTATATCCTGAATTTCTACCGGGAACGGTCACCCCGCAATTACCGGGATGCCAGAGGTTTTGTGATCAATGATTATCAAAGCTGGCTGGAAGACCAGTGGATTGCCGCGTTAAAAAAGAAATACCCTGTAAAAATCGAAGAACAGGTATTGGCAAGTTTGCCTAAAACACAGCCTTAACCACTGTCTCGATCACTTTTGGTTTGCCGAGCGTATAGTAATGTAATACGGGAACCCCAGCCTTTTTCAACTCCTGGCTCTGGTGGATCAGCCATTCCGTGCCTACTTCTTCGACTTCTGCATCATTCCTGCATTTCAGAATGGCATTGGAGAGATCGGTCGGGAGGTCGACATGGAAGACCTTGGGCAGCATGCTCAGCTGCTTCTTATTCGTAATGGGTTTCAGACCCGGGATGATGGGCACGTTGACTCCCTGTTCGCGGCAGATCTTTACAAAATCGAAGTATTTCTGGTTGTCGAAGAACATTTGTGTGGTGACATATTCGGCGCCGGCTTCTACCTTTTGTTTAAGATACATCAGATCGGTATCCAGATTGGGGGCTTCGAAATGTTTCTCGGGGTAACCAGCGATGCCAATGCAGAAATTCGTCCTTCCGCCATTTTTGATGTCTTCTTCCAGGTAAACGCCCTGGTTGAGACAGACAACCTGTTTAAGCAGATCGAGGGCATAGCGGTGGCCATCGGGTTCCGGTTCAAAGGAGCTTTCATTTTTTGCAGCATCTCCCCTGAGGACCAGGACATTATCGATGCCCAGGAAATGCAGGTCAATGAGGGCATCCTCTGTCTCGCGTTTGGCAAAACCGCCGCAAATGAGATGGGGTACGGCATCGACGCGGTAATGGTTCATAATCGCCGCGCAAATGCCAACCGTACCGGGGCGTTTGCGAACTTCTACTTTTTCAAATGTGCCGTCGGTCTTCTTTTTGAACATCGTCTCGCTGCGATGATAAGTGACGTTGATGAACGCGGGTTTGAACTCCATCAGCGGATCAAGGTGATCATAAATGGAGCTGATGGTTTTGCCTTTTAGGGGTGGAAGTATTTCGAAAGAAACAAGGGTGTCTTTGGCCTGATTAATATGCTCAATAACCTTCATATTGCGTTTTCCGTGCTTTAATAGCGCAAACTTAATCGATAAGTCTTAAAACACCTATAAATTTACAGGAGAAGCTTGTAGCATGACGCCCGGAGCTTATTTTTGCCACCAAAATAAGATGATTTGAGCCTGATCATTCATTCCCAGGACCTTGTAAAGACTTATCACAACCGGACTGTGGTAAACCATGTATCTGTCAAGTTAGAGCAGGGAGAGATCGTGGGGTTGTTGGGGCCCAACGGAGCCGGAAAAACAACCACCTTTTATATGGTCGTTGGTCTGATCAAACCTGATGAAGGGGATGTTTTTCTCAACGACATCAATATCACCCGGCAGCCCATGTACAAAAGGGCCCAGATGGGCATTGGTTACCTGCCCCAGGAAGCGTCTGTATTTCGCAAGCTGAGCGTGGAGGATAATATCAAGGCCGTGCTCGAAATGACCAAGCTGAGCCGGGCCCAGCAAAAGGAAAAGCTGGAGGCCCTGCTGGATGAGTTTCATCTTCATCATGTGCGAAAGAACAATGGCGACTCTCTTAGTGGCGGCGAGCGGCGGCGGACCGAGATCGCAAGAGCCCTTGCGGTAGATCCTAAATTTATTTTGCTGGATGAGCCTTTCGCGGGGGTCGATCCCATTGCCGTCGAAGATATACAGACCGTGGTAGCCCGTCTCAAATTCCGGAATATCGGAATTCTTATTACCGACCACAACGTAAATGAAACGCTTTCCATTTGTGACCGTGCGTATTTACTGATAGACGGGAAGATATTCAAACACGGTACGGCTGAAGAGCTGGCTGAGGACGAACAGGTGCGGCGGCTGTATCTTGGCCGCAATTTCGAGCTGAAAAGAAAGGATTATCTCCATGACGAGGCGCGGAGGGGTGCTGATGCGGCGGCGGGGCGCTGATGTATTGGGGCGGGGGCAGTGGTACTGTGGCCGCGGGCAGTGGTGCGGCGCTGCGGGGTGATGGTGCGCGGGGCGATTTCTTTCGCCATGTCCCGGCGATTCGGTATTTTGCCAAAGTGAAGCTATTGAGTCCGGCTATATCAAGACTTGCCAGATTGCGCCAGGAGCGCATTGAACACTGGATGCACAACCCGGTTGCCGTACAACGAGAAGTGTTGCAACATCTTGTAACGTCTGCCCAATACACGGAGTTTGGCCGTAAATATGATTTCTCCAGGACTTTTTCTATCCGCGAATTTAAAAACGCCGTTCCCATACACGAATACGATGACCTGAAGCCTTATATTCAGCGCATCATGAATGGCGAACAGAATATTCTCTGGAATACGCCCATCAACTGGTTTGCCAAGAGCAGCGGTACAACCAGCGATAAAAGTAAATTCATTCCTGTCAGCGAAGAAAGTCTCCAGGACTGCCACTACAAAGGCGCCAAAGACGTGCTGACGATGTATTATAATTTCAACCCGGAATCCGATCTGCTGACGGGAAAAGGATTGGTCATCGGGGGCAGTCACACGATCAACCAGGTGAATGAAGACGTGCATTATGGCGACCTCAGCGCCGTATTGCTGCAAAACTCTCCTTTCTGGGGTCACTGGATCCGGACACCGGAGCTGAGCATTGCGTTGCTGGATGAATGGGAAGATAAGATAGAAAGGCTGGCGCGCAATACCATTGCGGAAAATGTCACCTCCATTTCGGGCGTGCCTACCTGGACCCTGGTGCTGATACGGCGTATCCTGGAGATAACGGGCAAGAGCAGCCTTTCGGAGGTCTGGCCTTCTCTCGAATTATATATACATGGAGGCGTTTCCTTCACTCCGTACCAGGAGCAATTCCGGAAACTTATTGGGAAAGATATTCACTACCTGGACATGTACAATGCCAGCGAAGGATTTTTTGCTGCACAGGGCAATCCTAATGACGATGGAATGTTGCTTTTTCTCGATCATGGTATTTTTATGGAATTTATGCCCGTGGAGGAATATGGCAAAGCGCAACCCGAAACGATCGGTCTGGCAGATGTGGAGACGGGGCATAACTATGCCCTCGTGATCAACACCAATGGCGGATTATGGCGTTATCTGCTGGGAGATACCATCCAGTTCACTTCCCGGTATCCGTTCCGGATCAAGGTCAGCGGCCGGCTGAAACATTTTATCAATGCATTTGGCGAGGAGGTCATTGTCGACAATACGGATAAAGCCATCGCCATTGCCTGTGAGAAGACGGGGGCTATCGTCAATGACTACACTGCCGCGCCTGTCTATTTCAGCGATGGGGGCAATGGCGCGCATGAATGGATGGTGGAGTTTGAAAAAGAACCTGCCGACAAGGCCGTCTTCGTGAGTGAGCTGGACAAGGCCCTGCAGGGCGTCAACAGCGACTATGAAGCCAAACGGCATAAGAATATCGCGCTGGGGATGCCCATCCTCCATGCGCTGGAAAAAGGGGTATTTACCAATTGGTTAAAGAGCAAGGGGAAGCTGGGGGGGCAGCATAAGGTGCCGCGGCTGTCCAATAACCGCCAATATATCGAGGAGATCAAGGCGATGCTTTCTCCCGGAGCAGCAATGTCACCGCGATGAGACTGATGAAGGACGAGGTATAGAACAGATACAGATAGGGTACATCGATAAAACAATAGAATACGACGAGGGTGAGCTTGAGTGCCGCCAGCGGAAGATTGGCCGGTCTTTTTTCCCGGAATTTCCAATAACATCCTCCAACAAATAACAAAGGAAGGGCAAAACTGCCTGTGATAAGGAATTTGTGCAGCAATGCAATTCTCCTGGGACCGAAGAACCAGGCGAATCCGGGCGCCGTCGAAAATACATCCGGGCTATCCTTCCATACGCGGGCGGCGAATGCGACATAATCACCGGGCAGGCGGGCCAGACGGAGAAAGGTTTCCCAGCCTACGGGTATAAGGAAGAAAAGGACGAAACATACTGCTCCCGTCATGGCGAACCATATAAGAGAGCGTCCTTTTTTCTCAAGCACCAGATAGAGTATATAGGCCGGTATCCAGCCTACAAGGGCATACCGGCTGAGCATACAAAGCGAGGCAGCGAGACCTATGAGCCAGGGTTTGCCGGAGCCAAGGGCCAATACCAGCAACACATAATAGGCGATGACCGCGCCTTCTTCCGCCACGCTGACGATGCCCGGCGTATTATCCGCCACGACCCACCAGAACAACAGAAAAGCCAGGGCGGCCGTAAAAAAAGAAAGATGACGATGAGTTTGCGGGCGATAGAGGGCGACAAAGGCGCCGAATACGAAGAGCAGGCAGAGCGCCGTGACCCAGCGCATATCGATGCCGAGTGCGATGGCGGGAACATAGGGTTGCCACATCGTGGGCAGATATATGGGTTGCACGCCGGTCCATATCCAGGGGATCGTATCATAGATATGGCTGTGCTGACCAGCGATGAACCGTTCGCCCATGACCTTAATAATGGGGAGCATGTCGGCATTATGGATATCGAGGGGCATTTCTTCGAACCAATATACACACCAGGTGTAGAGGGCAAGACCTATCAGTGCGATGGTAACCAGCCGGTAAACCGTGGCCGGCTGAGCCAGTGTCGGCTTATTGAAACGGGGCAGCTGCATTTCCGGAAAGAACAGCAGCAAAAAGGCGATCCCGATGCCTGAGGCAAAATACAGGATAGACAAAAAGGGCGCCCAGCCGGGGATCTTCAGACACCAGGTGACGCTAAGCGTTTCCAGCGCAAAGGCAATGATCAGCATCGTACGTTGAGAATAGGGGTGATTCATAAGGAGTTCATATATTTGGCGCATGAAATTACTTGAAAATAAAATAGCTATCATCACCGGCGCCAGCCGGGGCATCGGGGAAGCCATTGCCATCAAACTGGCGGAACACGGTGCACATGTCGCCTTTACCTATCTGAGCAGCGAGGAAAAAGCCCTGGCGCTGGAAAATAAATTAAAAGGACTCGGCGTAAACGCAAAAGCCTATAAGAGCAATGCCGGTGTCTATGCGGAATGCGAGGCCCTGGTAAATGACGTGACCAAGGAGTTTGGCACCGTAGATATCTGTGTCAATAATGCCGGTATCTCCAAAGACAATCTCCTGCTTCGTCTTACTCCCGAGCAATGGGACGAGGTGATGGATATCAATCTGAAAAGTGTTTTCAACATGACCAAACAGGTCATCCGCCCCATGATGAAGGCCAAAAAAGGGTCGATCATCAATATGAGTTCCATCGTTGGCGTCAGCGGAAATGCGGGTCAAAGCAGCTATGCCGCCTCCAAGGCCGGTATCATCGGTTTTACCATGTCGGTGGCCAAAGAACTGGGCAGCAGGAATATCCGTTGTAATGCCATCGCCCCGGGGTTTGTCGAAACGGACATGACCCACTATCTGAAGGATGGGGATGGCGCAAAGAAATTTCTGGAGAGCATCCCATTGGGCCGTTTTGGAAAGACGGAAGAGATTGCGGATACTACGTTGTTCCTTGCCAGTGATATGAGCTCTTATATTACCGGTCAGGTCCTTAGTGTTTGCGGGGGGTTGAATATATAGTGGGCGGGGGCCCGGCCCGTCGGGGGCCTATTGCGCGTTTGAGGCCGGCCCGGGCCTGTTGCGTATTCCGGCTTAAATTACTATTTTGTTAAAACGAAGGGGGCGGGCTTCCTACTCTCTTCGTTTTCAGTTATTTTTGCGAGACTTGAAAACGCGGAAACTCATATCTGTCTTTCTTCTGCTGGTATTATGCGCACAGCTGCTACCGTTAAAGCAGACTATTACCTGGCTGCTTGGCGGCCAGGTGACGGAGGAGTTGGTGCATGCCGACGACTCCAGCCGTCCCGGAGATGATTTCCAAAAAAACTTTCTGCCCGTTTATTCTCCTACCCTGTTACAATGGACGCTGCAAAATTCTACTAAAGCCGACCATTTACAGGCGGTAGAACTGCCCGCGCGACATGCGGACGACATCCCCACACCTCCACCCAATTGTTAGGTATTTTCCGGCCACTGCCGGAGACATTTTGCCTGCCATATGAGCCGGGTCCTTACAGCCAATGCCATTTTGGGGCTTCAGCACAGGACCTCCGGCAGGTAATCTTATTTTATTATCCTAACTAATTCTATTATGAAAAAGTTGTTTCGCAATGCTGCGGCAGATATTCCTTCCGCCGTCGTAGTATTTCTTGTTGCGCTGCCCCTCTGTCTGGGTATTGCGCTTGGCTCCGGCGCACCCTTATTCTCTGGTATCATCGCGGGTATAGTCGGCGGGATAGTTATCGGAAGTCTGAGTGGATCTTCCCTGAGCGTCAGCGGGCCCGCGGCTGGTCTGACGGCTATCGTAGCCGTGGCTATTGGTAAAATGCCGGTATATGAGGCCTTTCTTCTTTCGGTGGTCATAGCGGGCATCCTGCAGGTCATCTTTGGATTTATCCGGGCGGGTGTCATCGGAGACTATGTCCCCAATTCCGTGATCCGCGGGATGCTGGCCGCGATAGGCATCATCCTGATCCTCAAACAGCTGCCTCACCTGGTGGGATATGATAAGAACTTTTCGGGTGACGAAGCTTTTTTCCAGCCGGACCGGAAGAATACTTTTTCGGAGATCATTTATTCCCTGAACTATCTGTCCCTTGGCGCGATCATCATCGGCGGCGTATCCATTCTGATACTGCTGGCATGGGATCTGCCATTTTTTAAGAAGAATGCTCTTGTTAAGAACGTCCCTGGCCCGCTGGTGGTGGTGGTAGTCGGAACGCTCATCAGCATGGCCCTGCAAAAGGCCGGCGGCCGTCTGGATCTGGCCGCCAATCACTACGTCAGCCTGCCCGTGGCCAGCGACTTTAAAAGCTTCACGGGCTTTTTCCGGCTGCCCGACTGGCATTATCTGAATAACTATCATGTCTGGGTAACCGCAGTGACCATTGCGCTTGTCGCCAGTCTGGAGACCTTATTAAGCATCGAGGCGATAGATAAGCTGGATCCTTATAACCGTAGTACTCCTACCGACCGCGAATTGAAAGCGCAGGGTATCGGCAATTTTGTCTCGGGGATGCTGGGTGGTCTGCCCATTACTTCGGTGATAGTGCGAAGCTCGGCCAATCTGAATGCCGGCGCCCGGTCGCGTCTTTCGGCTATTCTGCATGGTACGCTGTTACTGTTATCGGTATTATTGATACCGGGGCTGTTAAATACCATTCCGCTCAGCGCCCTGGCGGCCATTCTGATCATGACCGGGTACAAACTGGCCAAGCCCACTCTCTTTAAGGAATTTCATTCCAAGGGCTGGGATCAATTCGTTCCCTTTGTGGTGACGATCGTGGCCATCCTTTTGTCCGACCTGCTCATCGGGATACTGGTCGGCATCGGTATAAGTCTTTTCTTCCTTGTCAGGAGCAATTTCCGTTCGGCCGTGATGATCGTACACGACGAGAATAAATATTTGTTACGTTTTCGTAAAGATGTATCCTTTTTGAATAAACCCATCGTGAAGGATAAACTGGAGTCCGTGCCGCAGGACTCTTATGTCCTGATCGATCTTTGCCGGGCGGATTTCATTGACAAAGACGTGATTGACGTGATCAATGAGTTTATGCATCACGCGCATCTCAAGAATATCCAGGTGGAGATCCGAAAGAGCCAGTTCAAGTCGGCGCATCAGGCGGTCGGCATACAGGAGAATGGCAATGTTAAAGCAGCCTGATAATACCTATATTGCATTAAACAAGCATAGTAACATGACACCAATAGAAAAATTATTACTGGAAAATAAAGCCTGGGCTTCCGAGATAAAAGCAGATGATCCGGAATATTTCGAAAGGCTTTCGCATTTACAAACGCCGCAATTCTTATGGATCGGCTGCAGCGATAGCAGGGTACCTGCGGATAAGATCACCGGCACACAGCCGGGAGAGATCTTCGTGCATCGGAATATTGCCAACCTGGTGATCCATACCGATGTCAATCTGCTGAGCGTTCTCGATTATGCCGTCAATCATCTGAAGGTAAATCATGTCATCGTCTGTGGTCACTATGGCTGTGGAGGCGTCAAAGCGGCCATGACCAATCACGATTACAAATACGTCCTCAATATGTGGCTGCGGAATATCAAAGATGTTTACCGTATCTATAACGACGAGCTGGAGGCGATACCGGATATCGAGCAACGCGCGGACAGGCTGACGGAGTTAAATGTAAAAGAGCAGGTCATGCATCTGGCCAAGACCTCTATCATTCAGAGGGCCTGGAAACAGGAGCAAAGACCGCAGTTGCATGGATGGGTATACGGATTAAAAGACGGGCTTATAAAACAGGTATTTGAAATGGATTCGAGGTCGGCGATCGATCCGATCTATCAATATGATGATCTGTAAAAAGTGCCGGCTCGATCGCAAAAATTCGAGAAGGAGAATGGGCCCGGCAGCTAGCCGGGCCCATCTCATTACTTTGCTATCCAAAGTTTGGTCGTATTCACGTCTGTTCCTCCCGTCTCTGCATTGTAATAATTGGTATTATAGCTCTTCTCGTCGTCAGGATAGACAAATCGTTGATATCCGCCGTAAGTGCTGGTATAATAGGCCGTATTCGTCGCGGACATGGGGGTCTTGCCGCCCGTCCTTCTCAGGAGCAGCCAGGCGTCCCAGGGCTGACGGTATTGGTCTATCCAGAGCTGTGCGTAGATCTGGTTCAGCGCGTTAGAGGCGTTTGTCAGGTCGTAAGCGTTGACGGGACTGTTTTGCGCCGCGGTTATCTCCGCGGGGGTTGCCGTTGCCGACGCGGGTTTGCTGACCGTCCATACCGAAGAGTTATAGGCAATACTCTTCCACATATTCAGCGAAGCGGCTATGCCCGCGTTGTATTCTGTCGCTGCTGTCGCGGCGTTCGCCGTAACACCCAGTCCCCTGTTATACACTTCTGCCTTCAGGAGATGAACCTGTGCAGCGGTCAGTATCAGCTCGGGGATAGAGTTCAGGTCCTGTTCAAAATAAACGTTAAAGGGGGAATAGACACAACCGCTTCCCAGGCTGTCCCAATTGGTAAAGCGAATGGTATTATATGGCGCGCCGCCTTCGCCCGGATCGGAAGTGGGGTTTTGCGGATAGGCTGCCCATTGGCCTGCATTGTTGGGTTCGAAGAAGATCTTTGCCCGTAAGTCGAATATGCCGCTGCCGTCAGTGCTGTTGTTAGCCGACATCAGGTTCCACATCGTGGTGCCCATGCGCAGGTAGCAGTTGGCGGAGAAAGACCATTGCCGCCATTGAAACTCCAGGCCGCTGATCTTTTCGGGCCAGAGTCCGACGTCCTCTCCGTCCGCCAGCAGGGGTTTGTTAAGCGCCTCCGCTATCTGGGCTGCAGCCAGCGTACTGTTCTTGTCGTACATGGTAACGGCAATGTATAAGCGCAAGCTATTGGCGAATTTTGTCCACATCGAAATGTCATTCTGAAAGAGCGTTTCATAGCTGCCGACGGAATATTGCGTTGCGGCGGTGCTGAAGTTATCGACGGCCCATTTCAGGTCGGTGAGTATCGCGGCGTAGATGTCGGCCTGTTTGTCATAAGCGGCTGTATATCCGCTGGCTCCGTTCAGCGGGGCATAACCGGCCTTGGTATAAGGCATGTCCCCGTAGTAGTTGGTGGTCTTGAACGTCTTGTAAGCCATTATGGTCTTTAGCATGCCGCTGAGGTTGTTCAGGGAATCGCTGCCGGCCGTTATCCGGCTTTGCAGCAGGCGGTAGTTGGCCAGTGTCTGGTAGTAATTGGACCAAACGGCTGTCTTGGCATTATCATACGGATAAGCGCCTGAAGCCGAGGTGACCATTCCCTGCTGGGTAATGGGATAGATCCAGGCGTTCATCACCGAATATTCGCCTGCCGTTATTGGGAGCGAGCTGACGATGGCGTTAAAAACCGCCGGGGTGTTTGCATCCGTGGCGCCTTCCGGCGGAGTATTGATGCTTTCGAAGTTTTTCTTACAAGAGCTGGTGAATAATAGCGTAATAGCCAGAATAGCCGCGCCTGTTTTATTTATTAGATAGTTCACAATGTTAAAATTTAAAGGGTTAAAGTTTAACTTTTACGGATACTCCAAGGTCACGCGTGCCCGGGAATTCAGACCATTGTACGCCCTGGCCGTTGCCGATGCCATTTATCGCTTCCGGATTCAGGTGATCGGGCAGGGTCGTAAAAATGTAGAAAAGGTTGCGGCCGACCAGAGAAACGTCCAGTCCCTGTATGAATTTTGTACGTTTGACCAGCTTGTCCGGGATGCTGTAGGTGAGTGTCAGTTCTCTTAGTTTGCCCCAGGAATTGGTAAAGATGGAATTGGCGCGGGGCATCGGCACGTTAGACCATGCTTCGTACTGACCGGCATATTTCCATAAATAATGCACCACGTCCGTGTTGGGTTTGCCGTCGGCGAACACGCCGTCCAGGATGACGCCATGATTGGCGGTAGTCCCGTCGGGGTAAGTGTAGGCCAGCCCGCCGCCATTCCTCTCTTTCAATGTTTCGGGAGCGAGCCCTTCGGACATGGCAGCACCGTAGTCGGCAGAGAAGATCTGGCCGCCGACCTTGAAGTCCGTCATGACGTAAAGACTGAAATTCTTATACCGGAAGGTGTTGCTGATGCCGCCAGTCAGTTTGGGTGTCGAGTTGCCGATGGGGGCTGGGTCCGTTGTCGTCACGTATTGCGTCCCGACGACCTTTGTGGGACTGGATTTGTCATAGACCCGCTGAACAACCCTTTTGCCGTTGAGATAGGTATAATCATAGCCATAGATGGTGCCATAGTTCTCTCCAGGCCGGACATACATCTGAACCCCATTGGAACCCCAGAGGTCCTGGAGCGGGTATTTAGTGATGCCTTCGGCAAGTGAGATGACCTTGTTCTGGTTGTGCGCCGCATTGATGGAGACGTCCCAGCGGAAGTTCCGGGTTTGGACGGGAGTAGCCCGGATGATCACCTCTATGCCTTTATTGGACAGTTCCCCGGTGTTGAACGTCACCTGCTGCGCGCCGGAGGACCAGGGTATATTGCTTGCCAGGATCTGACTGGTCGCATGTGTCTGGTAATAGGCGAACTCAAAGTTCAGTCTGTTGTTCAGCAAGCCGGCTTCCAGTCCTATTTCGTAGGAGGAGTTGCGTTGCGGCACCAGGAAGCTGGCTGGCGGCAGAACGGTCTGGTAGGAACGCACCGGCATTCCGCCGAAGGCCGTGGGGGCATTGGCATTGAGATAATTGCCTATGACGTTGGTGTTATAGGTGTAAGTAGATTGATAAGGCTGTGCACCGTTAGCGCTCCTGGCGGCAGAAACCTTCAGTTTGCCGTAGTTGAGCCAGTTGATATTCTGCATTCCCTTTATAGCCTCGGTGAACACGAAGCTCAGGCTGGCAGAGGGGAAGAAATAAGAAGAGGTCTTCAACGGCAGGGTGGATGACCAGTCATTACGGCCCGTCACCTGCAGGAAAAGATAATTGTCATACGACAGGTCCATTATGCCGAACATGGAGTTAAGATTGTAATTATTCCACACTTCAACGGGGGCAGAAATGCCGTTGGCCGTCGTATTGGCAAGAAAATAGCGGAAGGGTACGGACCAGGGCGAGCTGCTGCCCCTGCCGTAGGTGGCGTTGGGCTCACCGCTGTTCCAGGCGTTGTTGTCATACATCCTGCTTTTGAGCGCGCTATTACCGACGAGCAGGCTGCCGTTGACCTTCGAGCCGAAAAGGCTCTCCTTGTGCAGGGTCGTAAAAAGTTCGAGGTTTACGTCCTGGTTCCTTATGTACTCGAAACCGTATTGTCCTTCTACGCCACCCGCATCAATAGGGGAATACTTGCTTTCCACATTTGTAATGGCGTAATTGATCGATGCACGTCCGGTGAAGTTGAGCCAGGGTGTCGCATCTGCCGACACTTTAACCGAGCTGAGCAACTGGTTGCGGGTGAGTGTTTGATTCTGTTCAGCGAGATGCCAGAAGAGGTTCTGGTTATAGTTGTTCTGATAGGGATAATAACCGAATGGGGAAGCCGCGATCAGGTCTCTTTTGCTGCCGTCGGCATTCTTATAATTGCTGAACTCCAGCGGTTTGTAGTCCCGTGACATGGAGTAGATCATAAAATTCGTCCAGCCCTGGTCGCCGGCAATGTCGGGTACGTTAAGCCGGGTGTAGTTAGTATAACTCGCGGTTGCATCCACCTTGATCTTTTTAGAAAGGTTCAGGTTGGCGCCGAGATTGATATTATTCTGGTTGTAGTTGCTATTCTTTGTTATGGCCGTGTTGTCCAGGCGGGTATAGCCCATCCGGAAGCTGCCAAAGTCACCGCCGCCGTTGAAGGCTACATTGTGGGTGGTGGTGCTGCCGGTGCGGAAAAAAGCTTTCCGGTTGTCCGGTTGCGGGTCCCATTTGCGTTTGACGCCGTCCCACCATACGATCTCCGTACCGTCCAGCTTATGTCCCCAGGATGCGCCCGGTCCATACCAGCTGAATACGTCCCAGGTGGAATAGCCGCCGGGTATGGAGCCTGCGCTTTCAAAGGCGTCGCCTGCGGGAGCACCGTCCCAGGGATAGTTCCCGGGGTAGCGTTTGTCGCCGGAAGCCGTCGTGGGGAAATCCAGGTTGGCAGACCATAGGGCATTGGCTCCGCCATAGCCGTAGGTGTTCTGCAGGGTCTGGTAGCGATAGGGATTTGTGAAGAGCGTGGAGAAGTTATAATCCACGCCGATGCCGGCTCTTTTGCCCCCGCGTTTGGACGTGATCAGGATAACACCATTAGCCCCCCTGGCGCCATAGAGCGCGGCAGCTGTAGCCCCTTTCAGTACGGTCACGTCCTGTACGTCATCACTGTTGAGAAAGTTGAGGAAGGAGCCCCAGTCCTTTGGCGTCACCAGGTCGGTTCCGGTTTGCACGGTACCGTTTGCTGGTGATCCGTTAATGCCAGACTGCTGGCCGCCGACAGGGTCATTCTGTACCTGGATGCCGTCTATTACAATAAGGGGCTGATTGCCTCCCAGGATACTGTTGTTACCACGGATGACGATCCGCTGGGAGCTACCCTGTACGCCGTTGGATGCGGTGATGTTGAGACCGGCGGATTTACCCATCAGACCTGTTGCCAGGTCAGGAGGGCTGGCCTGAACGATATCCGAGCCATTGACCTTCTGGGCGGAATAGCCAATGGACCGGGCTTCTCTTTTAATACCCAGGGCCGTTACCACCACGTCGTTCAGGGAGTTTTCCGACTTCAGGAGCGTCACTTTTATCGGCGAGGAAAAGCTCACCGTCATCCGGACGGTCTGGAAGCCTACGAAAGAGAAGACGAGCACGTCGCCTTCATTGGCTTCGAGATGAAAGTTTCCTTTTTCGTCGGTGACCGTGCCCTTTGACGAACCGGCTACGGTGACGCTGACACCGGACAAGGGGCTGCCTTCGACGGACAGCACCGAGCCGGACACCGGTTTGAACAGCTCATCGATGATATTGTCCCGGAGCATCTGGCCGGTAATCGTGTTCTTTTTCTTTTTAAGGACGATCTGTTTGCCGATGGCCTCATAGGAAATATCCAAAGGTGCAAAGATGCGGGAAAGGATATCGCCGAGTCTTTCGTCATTAGCGACCAGGGTGATCTTTTTGTTTTCGGGAAGAATGCGGCTGTTGTAGGTGAATCCTACTTCAGCGGAAGTTGTTATCATTTTTAGGACCGCCTTCAACTCTTTGGAAGACAGGTTCAGAGAGATCTTCTTATCCAATATTTCCTGTCCGTCCGCTGTTCCGGCAAAGGAATAGCTGATGCAGCTGATGGCAAGAATAATGTGTAGTAAGGTGACTCTCATAATGAAAAAAACAGCGTGTTTTGGTTTTCCGCTTTTGTTCATAACTTTAGTGAGTTTTAGTCAATTCTTGAAAAAGGTGGCAAAAACATCCCTTTCTATCGTCCTAAGAGCAGGATGAAAGGGGACACAATGGATGGTGGTGCTGGAACACCACCATTCTTTTTTTCTTTAAAAAGGAGCAGTTAGTATTTAGTCATGCGTGGTTGTTTAATTAGATAATGCAGTTAGTTAGCCTTTGTTATTTACATGGTTTTCCGTCAATAAATACTTCGTTGTCTTTGATGGTATAAGTTGCGCCGATGGCTTCGCAGATGATCTTCAATTTCTCTTCAAATGTCTCGTCCGTCAAGGAAGTCGTCACGGCGCAGGCCGAGAATGTTTTTTGGTCATAGTGCAGGACAATAGCATAAGCATTTTCCAGTGTCCGGAAAATATCTGCCACCGGCGCCTCTTCAAAGTTGAAAGGGGTGGATGTGGCGGTCGATGATCTGTATGATGTTACTTTTTCCGTAGCGGGGTTTGCCTGGACGAGGTCGTGGGTTTGTTCTTTATACAGGACCTGCTGGTTGGATACCAGTATGAGTGGCTGGTGTGCCGGGTTTGTCTTTTTTGACACGGCCACTTTTCCTGACTGTACGAGGACGGTGACATCGCCGTTGTCCTTATTGGTGGTGACGTTGAAGCTGGTGCCCAGTACGCGTACCACCAGGTCTTTGGTGTAGACGTAGAAGGGCCGGTCGGCGTCTTTGGCTATTTCAAAAAAGGCATTGCCTTCGAGATAGACCTCTCTTTTGTCTTTTTCCAGGAAGGCGGCGTGGCGGATGCTGGCGCCGGGTTGGAGAATGACGGTTGAGCCGTCGACGAGGAGAACTTCCCGGTCCGTCGCGGAAAAGTTGGTCCGCAGCAAGTCCTGATCGATCACATGGGTAGCGACTTGCGGCGAAACCTGTTGATTGTGGGGGTTGTGGTATCGGAGGACTGTTCCTGTAATGATCAGGCCCAGCAGACAGGCGGCTGCCCAGTAGAGCCATCTCCTGCTGATTGTTGCCCGGGGCCGGATGACGGCCATATCGGGTGTCGTGGTTGTTAGTCTTGCCTGGACATCAGCCCAGATGTCTGCGGAAAATTGTTCGGTGTCCTTTGGATTTTCAAGGGAGGACAGCTCCCTGATGATCTCCTGGGCCCTGCGTACCAGGCCTGGTCTGTCCGGATGTTCTTCCATCCATTTTTCCCAAAAGGCAGTCGTAGTTTCGTCGGCGGATAAGGTCCAGCGGAGAAACAGATCGTTCTGTAAAAGCGTCCAAACTTGTTCGTCTAAATGTTGCACAATAACTGCGTTAAATAATGATGAATTATGTGTCGCTGAAATAGAAATGTAAGAGGGCCCTTTGATATACTCTAAATAGGGGAAGTTTTTTCAGGCCAAAAGCAGACTTAGACAAATAACTACAAAAACGGGTATTTTGATCCTTTCTTTCAGGCAGCAAAGGGCCTTGTACAGCAGATTGCTGACCGACTGGTAGTTGAGGTCCATCAATTCGGCGATCTGTTCGTGGGAGAAGCCCTGGTAGAAGCGAAGCTGGATGATCTCCTGTTGGCGGAGGGTAAGATGGCGGAGGGCGTCTTTTAATAAGTGGCTATAGGATTCGTGCAATTCCTTTTCGATGATCGACGTCTCTATGGGCGCCTCCATCAGGGTGTTGCTATAGGGGATGCTTTCAACCCTGGTGTGGATATGGCGATGTCTTCCCTGCCGGATCAGTTTGTAGCGAAGCGCTTTGAGCAGGTAGAATCGGATAGAGTCGGTAGCCGAAAGGTTTTCCCTGGAATTCCACAGCTCTACAAAAAGTTCCTGTATCTGGTCCTTCAGGAGCTCGCGGTCCGGACAAATTTTGGTTCCATAAGCGATCAGGGGGATGATATGCTTTTGGTAAAGTATCGCAAAAGCATCCCTGTCGCCTTCTTTAAACTGCAACCAGAGCAAAACCTCATCTTCATGCCTTTCACACATGAATCTAAGTTATTATTTTTTTCTGAATTTTTGGATAGCATTCTTGCTGAACGCGCTCAATATCAGACGACCGCTGATGGCGGCTTTTTCTATCAATAAATGGTCCCAATGTTCGGTGCCTTTCCAGAAATTTTGTTTGAGGAGGGCCATTGCCTCGGGATTGGAATGGGCGAGGGTTTCTGCCAGCCGGTGAATCGATTCGTCCATCTCGGTAGCGCGGCCATGTAATTCGGCATACAGGCCCCTTCTTCTTGCCCATTCTGCGTCACGCCACATCGTCGCATCGATAGACAGGCTGCTGAAGGCGGCCAATCCTATTTTTCTTTCCACGGCAGGTCCTACTACGAATGGGCCGATGCCAACGGCCAGCTCGCTCAGCTTGACGTCTGCTCCTTCCACGGCGATGGCGTAGTCGGCTGCGGCGGCAATCCCTACTCCTCCGCCAACACATTTTCCCTGGATGCGGGCGATAATAAACTTCGGGCATTTGCGCATGGCGTTAATGATGTGGGCAAATCCCTGGAAAAACTGCAGTCCCTGTTCGGCGTTTTCGATAGTGAGCAACTCATCAAAGGAAGCTCCTGCGCAAAAGGCTCTTTCGCCGGCCGAACGCAGGATGATCACTTTTGTTTCGTGATCGTTGCCTGCGCTGTGTATCTCGTGGGTCAGTGCTTCCAGCAGGCGGCCTGGTAAAGAATTGCTTTGGGGATGCGCAAATTCGATGGTCATAACACCGTTGTGTCTTTCGGACTTTACATGTCCTTCTTTAATTTCATGAAGCATGGGATAGTCTATTAAAATTTAGGTTTAGGATTTTTTCTGAACCATTGTGAGGATCGTAGCGATGGCGACGCTGTCGCCCGTCTGATCGTAAACGTCGACATACCATTTAACGATGCCGCGGGGCACATCGGTTGCTTCTTTTTGTTCCTGGGCGATCTTTTCCTTACAGGTAAGTTTTACGCCGATGGTGGTGCCTGCGTATACGGGTTTGAGGAACCGGCATTCTTCCAGTCCATAATTCAGCATGACCGGTCCTTTACCTGCATCTACAAAAAGACCGGCGGCAGCGCTGAGGATGAGATAGCCGTGGGCCACTGGTTTTTCAAAAAGCGTTCCGTCGAGGGAAGTATGATCGGTATGTGCATAAAAGTGATCCCAGGACAGGTTCGCGAAGTTGGAGATATCGGCTTCCGTGATCGTGCGTTTGTGCGTGATAACGGTATCGCCTATTTGCAGTTCTTCAAAATATTTCCGGAAAGGATGTTTCTCATCCAGTATCTGACGGGCATGCGGCTGGTATGTATGCGTGAGGTGTGAGATCATCGAAGGGGAGCCCTGGACAGCCACCCGCTGCATATAGTGTTTTACACCGCGGATGCCGCCCATTTCTTCGCCGCCTCCGGCGCGGCCCGGGCCGCCGTGCACCAGCAGGGGCAGAGGGCTTCCATGGCCGGTGCTTTCCTTTGCGCATTCTTCATTGAGAATGAGTATCCGGCCGTGATAGGTAGCTGCGCCCAGTACGTATGCGCGGGCAGTGCCGGCATCGGCTGTGACGATCGAGCTGCAAAGCGAGCCCTTTCCTTTTTTGGACAAGGCGATCACTTCGTCCATGCCTTTATAAGGCATGAGTGTGCTGACGGGTCCGAAGGCCTCTATCTCATGCGGTTCTTCGCTGGTGAAAGGGGTGTTATTCAGCAGGAGCAAAGGGCTGAGAAAAGCGCCTTTGGCGGCATCGGCATCGATGACCTCCACGCTGTCCAGCGAGCCGTAAAGCAACTGAGAGGAGGCCAGCAGGCGCCGCACCTGGGTCCGTACTTCTTCCCGCTGGGAGAGACCGGCGAGTGAGCCCATCCTTACTTTTTCGTTAGACGGGTTGCCGATGGTAGTTTGTCCCAACGCTTTTGTGAGGGCCTTCCAGGTGTCCTCCATTTTATTTTCCGGGACAAAAATGCGGCGGACGGCCGTACATTTCTGACCGGCCTTTACCGTCATCTCCCGGCGTAATTCCTTGACAAAAAGGTCCCATTCCGGCGTACCGGGGTCTACGTCGGCGCCCAGTACGAGGCAGTTCAGCGAGTCGGCTTCCATATTGAAGGGGGTATTCTCGCTGAGTATGCGGGGATGCGTTTTCAGGAGCTGCCCGGTGGAGGCTGATCCGGTGAAGGTGACGACATCCTGGGCCGTCACATGATCCAAAAGGCTGCCGGCGCTGCCACAAAGGAGCTGCAGGGCGCCGGGGGGCAGGATACCGGAATTAATGATCTCGCGGACTACCGCTTCCGTAAGAAATGAAGTGACGGTAGCTGGTTTCACGACGGCGGGTATGCCCGCAAGCAGGTTGACCGCTATTTTTTCCAGCATGCCCCAGACGGGGAAGTTAAAGGCATTGATATGGATGGCTACGCCTTCTTTTGGCACCAGGAGGTGCTGGCCCATGAACGTGCCGGCCTTCCCCAGCTGGTGGCCGTCCCCGTCGAGGCAGAATGTTTCGTCCGGGAATTTGCGGCGGAGCGAAGCATAAGAAAAGAGATTTCCGATGCCCCCTTCGAGATCGATCCAGCTGTCGGACCGGGTGGCTCCGGTAAGAAAACTCAGCTGGTAAAAGGTTTCGAGATGTTCGCGTAAATGCATCGCCAGCGCCCGCAGCATACGTCCCCTTTCGGGAAAGGTCATGCGGCGGAGGGCCGGGTTACCTGTCTTGCGGGCATAATCCAGGATGGCGGCAAAATCCAGTCCGTTGGTAGTGGCATGGGTGATGATGTCCCCATTGAAAGCATTGTATAAAGGCTGACCTTCTCCATCCCCGGTGATCCAGGATCCCGTGATATAGTTTCCAAGCTTCGGCATAGTTGTCAATCGTTTATCCAATCGAAGGTAAATAAAGTTTTGCGGCTTGTGTCAGGTTGGCAGGGCAAAAAGATTGGTCAGGCATTTGTCCTGTTTGATGCTATGGAAAACAATTATTCATGGATAGATCATTCGCCGCAGCGGGATGCGGAACTGCTTGACAGTTATTCCAGAACGATAACGGGTGTAGTGGGGTTGGTGGCTGAGGCGGTGGTGCATATACAGGTGCAGAAGCCGGTGGAGGACCGGCGGGGGGCGGGGTCGGCGGGCCCCAGGCTGGCGCCGGGTTCGGGTTCGGGTTTTATCATCAGTACGGATGGATTCGTCGTCACCAATAATCATGTCATTGAGAATGCAAGGGATATCCGGGTTTCCCTGGCGGATGGGCGGACGGTGAGCGGGGAACTGAAAGGCGCTGACCCTTCTACGGATATTGCGGTAGTAAAGATCGATGTGACGGGTTTAAAGGCCCTGTCTTTTGCCGACTCGGAAAAGCTACAGCCGGGGCAGATCGCTATTGCTATCGGCAATCCGCTGGGTTTGCAGCATACTGTGACTGCAGGGGTGGTCAGTGCGCTGGGTCGGACGTTACGGGCGAATAATGGCCGTTTGATAGACGATATCATTCAGACCGATGCTTCGCTGAATCCGGGTAATTCCGGGGGACCGCTGGTCAACTCTTTGGGACAGGTGATCGGTGTCAACACCGCTACCATTCTTTCCGCGCAGGGTCTTTGTTTCGCCGTCTCGGCCAATGTCGCCGCGTTTGTAGCGGGCAAGCTGATCATGGAAGGCAAGGTGAAACGGGCTTATCTGGGGATTGCCGGACAGGTGGTGAATCTGACGGGCCGGATGGTTGCCGCCAACCGGCTGGAAAAGAATACGGGGGTTTATGTGTATGAGGTGGTGGCGGACCAGCCAGCTTATAACAATGAGATCCGCACGGGGGATATTATCGTGGCCTGTAATGGGAAAGCCGTGGGTACGGTGGATGAGCTGCACAAATTTCTGAGTGCGGAGATGATCGGTCGTTCGATAGAGTTGGAGGTGCTGCGAAGCGGGCGGAAGGCCGTGATACATGCCATTCCGGGGGAAATGCGTTAGGCCGGGGACGCGGCGCGGGCGCGCGGGGTTAGGCCCGGTCGCGGACGTCGATCTCTCTGCTGAGTGAGCCGAATATTTCGTCGACATCGCCTTCGCCGTGTATATAAACGACCTTATCGTATTTGCGGTAGTGATCTGCTACGGCGGCGGTCTTCTTTTCGTATTCGGTGATACGGGCGGCGATGATCTCTTCATTGACATCGTCGGACCGGCCGGAAGTGAGACCACGGTTGAGCAGACGCTTGATCAATTCGGCCTGGCTGACCTGGAGGGCCAGCACGATCGCTATGGAAGTTCCTTTTTGGGAAAGCAGCTTGTCGAGGGCTTCGGCCTGGGCCGTGGTGCGGGGGAATCCATCGAAAAGGAAGCCGTGGGCCTGGGGGTTATTATCCAAAGCAGAACTGATCATTTCGATGACCACTTCATCCGGGACCAGCTGTCCCTTGTCCATGAAGCTTTTTGCGGCCAGTCCCAAAGGGGTTTGGCCGGCAATCTCGCTACGAAGCAGATCACCCGTGCTAAGGTGTTTGAGGCCATATTTAGAGATCAGTCTTTCCGATTGCGTGCCCTTGCCGCTACCGGGGGGGCCAAATAAAATTAAATTGAACATAATACGTACTACTTACCCTTGTGAATGACAAATATAATATACCAACCTTAAAAATTCTTTAACATTTTCGAGCGCCGCTGAAAAATCATAGAAATAAGGCAGAATTAAATGGAATTTCGTAAACCCAGGTTAAACAGAATTGTTGAATTAAAACCAATTATGAAAAGTATACCCATCTTTACGGGAGTTCTGTTGATCGCATTATTTCAGCAGTGTAGCAGTGGCCGGTCGGCTGATCAGGAAAATCAGCCGGGCAACAAACAAAAAACAAGTCATATGGATACAGCTAACAAAGAGAACAACCCGGTTTATTCCCGGAAAGACTCGAGTCCGGTCACTCTGACCGACGATCAATGGAAGAAGATACTGCCAAAGGATGTCTATGCCATTGCGCGGCAAAAAGGGACGGAAAGGCCAGGAAGCAGTCCTTTTGAGCATTCGAAGGAGATAGGCACTTTTTATTGCGCCGTTTGTGGCAATGCGCTGTTCCGGAGCGACACCAAGTTTGAGAGCGGTTGTGGATGGCCCAGCTTTTATGAGCCCATCAGCAAGAGCAGCATCATTTATGCCGCCGACCATTCCTACGGCATGGACCGCACTGAAGTAATGTGCGGTCGTTGCAAGTCGCATCTGGGGCACGTGTTCAATGATGGGCCGCCTCCGACCGGGTTGCGGTATTGCATAAACGGGGTGGTCCTTGATTTTGAAAAGGCACAGGATGCGGAAAAGAAATATAACGAACAGCAAAACCCAAAATAATCACATGGCATCACAAAGGATCGGATGGATCGGCTTAGGCAACATAGGAACTCCTATGGCAAAAAATCTTCTCAAGGCAGGTTTTGATCTTACCATTTACAATCGTACGGCATCCAAGGCTGCTCCCTTCCTGGAGGCGGGGGCGAGGCTGGCGGATAGTCCGAGGAGTTTATTGGAGGGCGTGGATACGGTGATCACGATGGTGTCCGACGATGCGGCCCTGCGGCAGATACATGAGGGGCCTGAGGGGCTGCTGGCGGGTGCTGCGGGTGGCAAGACGGTGATCGATATGAGCACGGTGTCCCCGGCCACGACGCGGGAATTGGCTGGAAAACTGGCTGCCAATGGAGTGGAATATCTCGATGCGCCGGTGTCAGGCAGCGTCAAACCAGCAGAAATGGGACAATTGGTGATCATGGCCGGCGGAAAAAGGGCGGTCTATGAGTCGGCCCTGCCGATATTTGAACGGCTGGGAAAAGTTTCATTTTTTATGGGCGGGCAGGGTGCGGGGAATAGCGCCAAACTGGCGATAAATCTTTACCTGGGGTTTGCCATGCAGGGATTAGCGGAAGCGGTCAATTTTGGGAAAGAGCAGGGGGTTGCGCCGGCAGAATTGATGGCTGTCCTTGGGGAAAGTGCGTTGGCCAGCGTCTTCTCCAAATTAAAGACCCCCAATCTGGTAAATGACCAGCACCCTACGACTTTTGCCTTGAGGCATATGGCCAAAGACCTTAGTCTGGTGAAAAAGCAGGGTTTACATAGCCCGGGCGGGCTGACCATAGAAGAAAGTTTCCGGCAGGCAACGGCGGCGGGATTGGGAGAGGAGGATTTCTCGGCGATATTGAGGTTTGTGGGGGCAAGCGGGCGTTGAGCCGGAGCATGGAGGGCGTGGGGCGAGCGCTGCGCGGATGCGGGGGTGGGGTGAGCGGTGCGCGGATGGGGGTGCTAATTTATTTTGCCGGCCCGCCGGTAGCCTGTATTTTTGCAACCCCGATCCTCCGGGGTGGACTGTGGTTTACGCTGGGGGATCAAAAGCCAACTTAGCTCAGCTGGTAGAGCATTTCATTCGTAATGAAAGGGTCGTCGGTTCGATTCCGATAGTTGGCTCCAAACTCCGGATCAATGGGTCTACAAGACCGCCTCCTCTTCATACCCGGCCGGCAGGGAATTCGGTGGTCCTTTCTCCTAGCCTTTGCTGGTTTCTATCTCCTTAATTGTTTTGCACCTCTCCGGCTGGAATATGACAGCGTACATTATTTTTCGCTGAAAGAATGTCTGGAAAATGTCTGTCCGCCGGGTTTTCGGGCGGCAGGTGACCCCCACCCTATGGGCTATCCCATTCTGTTATGGATATTGGCCCGGCTGGGGGTTTTGCATGCTTTTGTCATTGCTGCGATAAATGCGTTTTTTCTTGCGGGAAGTCTTTTTTTTGTACAGAAAAGTTTTCCGTCTTCGCTGCGTTCGGGGGTGTTTTTTCCGCTGGTATTGTTCCAGTGGACTGTTATAAAGTTTTTCGCTTACCCCTTGTCGGAGATGCAGTATTTATTTTTTTCGGCGGGCTGTATATTTTGTTTTCAAAAATATGCGGGGGGGAGATATGCGGGGGGAAAGTATGTGGAGGGCAAGTATGCGGGCGGCAAGCGAATGGTTTGGCTGGCAGCGGCAGTTATGGCGGCCGGGCTTGCCTTTTTCACGCGTTCGGCGGGTGGGGTTCTGGCGCCGGCATTGCTTGCCGGATCGATCTGGCAGCACAGACAGAAACTGAAGGCAAACGGCGTACGAAATATTTTGCTGGCGCTGGCGGGGATCGTTTGTCTTGTCGGTGTTCTTTACTTTTCCAGGGCATTGCGGCTTGATCTTTACCTCAACAGCTTTAAGGACAGAAATTCGGGGATCGTTCTGATGCGGGAACATTTTTCAGAATGGGGTCAGTTGTTGTTGAATGTGCCCGGCAATAAAGTCACCGGACTATTGCCTGGCTGGGGTAAATGGTTATTGGTCCTTGCCGGTATCCTGCTGGCGGCCCTGTTTCTTTACGCGCTGCTTATCCGGAGAAAAGAGATACCGCCGGTGATTTCGGTGTACCTGATCGCATATAGCCTTCTCATCTTTAACTGGCCATTTTATGACGCCCGGTTCTGGATACCCGTTGTGCCTTTCGTTGCGATGCTGGTGCCTTCTCTGGGGAAGCCGGGCCGTGGGAAGATGTGGGAAGATGGGAGGCAGCGAGAGCGAGGGGGGAAAAGGGTGTTCCGAATGGGAGGGATATTGCGTGTAGTGCTGACGGTGTATGTAGTCATGGGATTGGGGGCCGCAGGGTATTCCACTTATACCGCCTTTAATAAAAAGGCGCTGGCACGCACACAGGCAGGAGGTATTTTCCGTAATGAATATGAAACCTATTTTTTCGGCAGGCCGCTGAGTGATACAGCTACGCGGACAGACCGGTACGTGTTGAGCATTCTAAAAAGATATAATTAAATTACCTTTACGGCACACTACTAAACAACATCATTCATGCAGTTATCGCAATTGGCTGAAACACTGATCGGATCTGAGATCGTTAAATTGGGCGGTGAGATACGGGAGAAGATCAGGAAGGGAGAAAAGATCTACAATTTTACCGTAGGGGATTTCGACCCGGCTATCTTTCCTATTCCCAAGGAACTGGAAGACGGTATCATCGATGCATACAGAAAACATTTCACCAATTATCCGGCGGCGGAAGGCAATCTTGATCTGCGGGAATCTATTGCCATCTTTTTGAAAGACAGGGAAGATCTGACCTATACCCCGGAAGAGATCCTGGTTGCCAGCGGAGGAAGGCCGCTGATCTATTCTTTGTTCCGCACGCTGATCGACAAAGGAGATAAAGTTATTTATGCTGTTCCATCCTGGAACAACAATCATTATACGCATCTCAACTGGGGAGAGCATGTCGTTGTCGAGGCGACGGCCGAAAATAATTTCATGCCGACGGCAGCCGCGTTGCAGCCACATATTAAGGAAGCCACGCTCATCTGTCTTTGCTCGCCGCAAAACCCAACGGGTACGACCATTTCGCGCAAGGATCTTTCGGCAATCTGTGAATTGGTGCTGAAGGAAAATAACCGCCGCGGCGCCGGAGAGAAAAAATTATTCCTGTTATACGACCAGATGTATTGGCAGCTCACTTATGGCTCGATAGAGCACTACAATCCCGTTTCGTTGTATCCGGCCATGCGGGAGTACACGATTTTCGTCGATGCGATCAGCAAGGTCTTTGCCGCCACGGGGGTAAGAGTGGGCTGGTCTTTTGGTCCTGCGGAGATCATCGGTAAAATGAAGGCCATCATGACGCATATCGGTTCCTGGGCCCCGATGGCTGAACAGAAGGCGACAGCGACCTATCTATTGCAAAAGGAGAATATCAATGCCTTTTTGACGACGTTCAAAGGGGCTGTGTCGGCAAGGCTGACGAAGATATACGAAGGGTTCACCAGCCTCAAAAATGAAGGGTTTAACGTGGATGTGCTGGCGCCGGAGGCCGCTATCTATCTTACGGTAAAAATTGATCTGTCGGGGAAAAAGACAGAGGAAGGTGTTTTATTGAAGGACCAGGCGGATGTTACGTCTTATCTGTTAAATGAAGCCGGGCTGGCGATCGTGCCATTTTCTGCGTTTGGGGCTGCAAAAACATCACCATGGTACAGGCTTTCTGTAGGCACTTGTAAGCTGGAAGATATTCCTGAGATGATCCGAAAACTGCGCGAAGCTATGAGTAAACTTGTATGATGTGTTACTTAGTTTTTATTGCAGATAAAAAAGAAGGGCTTTAATTCTTTCTGGCGAACGATCTTTTGGATGCTGTCGCGTTTGTAAAGCGTTTTGTGCCGATGGACATCAAATACTTCGTGGGCAATACAAAACGATTCGAAAGTCTCGAAGTGGAACAGGAGGTCGTTTAACTGTTCCAACTCCCGCTCCATCGATTTTTCGTTCATGTGTTCATCTTTCACCAGAACAAGCAGATCCCTGTTACAAGCTTTCATTTCTATTAGATTTTAATAACCGGACATTCCTTTATTGATACCACAACCGCATTTCTTGCTGCTGCCACCTATTCCACGTCCTGAACTGCAGCTTATTATTACAATGCTACTAAATAATAACAACAGAATCAATACTCTCTTTGTGGTTTTCATGATCTTTAATCCTACTAATTTAACTATTTTGTATTGAAAATATTATACAGCGTTGCCAACTCTTGTAAAAATTAACAATCCGGATGCTAAAATGCTAAAAGTTCTTATAGCTCCGCTGGATTGGGGATTAGGGCATGTAACAAGATGTATTCCAATAATTAAGGAGTTACTAAATCAGAAATGTACTGTAGTGGCGGCCGTTTCGGGCGTACAAAGAACGTTTTTGCATAGTGAATTTCCTGATCTCACCTTCGTAGAATTACCCGGTTACGGCGTAAAATATGGCAAAAACCGTGCCCTCACTATCTTTCAGCTAATTTCTTCGATGCCGAAAATCTTGATCCGCATCAATCGGGAAAAAGCCTGGTTGCGGCGTTGGGTGCGTCAGGAGCGGCCGGATCTGATCGTTTCCGACAACCGGTATGGGTTTTATTCGCCGGATGTTTTTTCCATTTTTATCACGCATCAGTTATTGATCCGAACGCCTTTTGGTCCGGTGGCTGACCGCTGGGTGCAGCGGATGAATTATTGGTTCATCCGGCGGTTTTCGGTGTGCTGGGTGCCGGATATGCCCGGTGCGGATGGGTTGGCGGGCGAGCTTTCGCATCCGCGCAGGTTGCCGCATATCCCTGTACGTTATATCGGGTGGTTGTCGCGGTTTGGCGTGGGTACGGCGGGGGATGCGGGTGCGGGGTGCGGCGGGGGGGCGGATGCCGGGGGGGCGGCGGGAGACGGGGGAGGGTTGCGGGTTGCATCTTTCGATCTGCTGGTGTTGTTGTCGGGACCGGAGCCGCAGCGGACCTTATTGGAGGAAAGGATATTGGAGCAGGCGGCTGATTACTCGGGGCGGATGGTGTTGGTGAGAGGGTTGCCGAATGGGGGGAAAGAGCTGTCGGTGCCGGCGCGGATAACCGTTTATGATCATATGCCGGCGGTGGAGCTGGAGGGGTTGATCCGCAGCGCCGGGGTTATTATAGCAAGGTCGGGGTATAGTACGGTGATGGACCTGGTGCGGCTGGGCAGAAAGGCGATATTGGTCCCGACCCCCGGGCAGACCGAGCAGGAATACCTGGGGAACCATCTGGCGGCAAGGGGCTGGGCTATTAGTATTGACCAGAAGGGGTTCTCGCTGGGGGATGCGATGGGGGTGGCGGCGCGAGGGGGTATAGGGGCGGAGCTGGGGGGATGGGACGTGCAAGGGGGCAAAGGGGTCGAGCAGGGAGGGGCGCGGGGAGGTACGGCGGCAGCGGGGGCTGTGCTTCCTGGCCCGGAGGCGGGTGATCAGTTATTAAAACAGGAGATCAGGAATGTGCTGGCGGGGATCTAGTCGGATCCTTCCGCCTTGGGGTAGTCGAAGAACCAGAATTGGGGATCGGAGGTCAGAAAATCGCGCCAGTCGGGAGACGTGCTTTTTACCGCAAAGATGGCACAGGTGGGCATATTGTCCAGCCTGGCAGTGCTAAGGATATTCGCGAAGGCCGTGATGCCCGGATTATGAGAGAAGATGGCTACGTTATCATCCTTGTCATCGAGCCCGGCTACGACAGTCTTGAAAGTTTCTATCGAAGCATGATAAAGTTCGGGGATAAAATGTATCTCTTTTTCTTTTTTGCCGTAGGCGTGGATGAACGATGCGGCGGTCTGGCGGGCTCTTTTGGCGGGGCTGGACACGAAGCGATCAATATTAACGCCGGCTTTGATGAGGCGTTGCGCCATAGCGGGCGCGTCCCGCTGGCCTCTGTTATTTAGCGGGCGGTCGAAGTCACTCATCTCAGCATCATCCCAGCTGCTTTTGGCGTGTCTTATTATCAATAAAGTCTTCATCGCGAAGTTAAGTTCCCCTCAAAATAATGAAAACTTCCCATTATCTGTGTCTAGATATCGAAAGCCTGTGAGTTGATAAAGTTGATCAGGGAAACCGTATTCTTCAGCTTGAGCTTCTTGAGTATATTATGCCGGTGAACTTCAACGGTCTTCAGGGAGATGTTGAGGTCTGAGGCGATCTCTTTTGAAGAAAGGCCTTCTTTCAGCGCCCGGACGATCTGCATTTCGCGGTCGGAAAGATTATTGATATCGGGGTTCACCTGATCGCCGTTGAGCAGTTGATCCGATAGGATATTCTTTACTTCCTGGCAGATATAAATGTGGTTATTGCTGACTTCGGCAATTGCTTCCAGCATTTCCTGACGCGGAGAGTTCTTTGTGACATAGCCTTTGGCGCCGAGACGGAGCATTTTTTTTGCATACGCTGGCTGAGAGTGCATGGACACTCCGATGATCTTGGAGCCCGGCGAATATTTGCGGATCATCTTTAGGACATCAAATCCGCTCATAGGAGCCATATTGATGTCCAGAAGAACAACATCCGGCCGTTTGTCCCGGGCCAGCTCGATAGCCCGTTCACCGTCTCCGCATTCGGCTACTACATCGAAATTTTCATTTTTTCCCAATAAAAAACTCCATGTTTCCCGGATTAAAGTATGATCATCTACGATCATAATAGAAACTTTCTTCATAACGCTTGCTTTTTCTTGAAAAGAAAACAATCAAACATTACTAAGCAGGAGCGCGTTAACCAGACAGATCTTTAAGGGGGATGGGTTCTAAGTGATATAGTAATATTAAGGATTTTCTATGAGAACCCCAATTTGTCCCTAAGATTTTTTATGTATCGGGGACTTTTTTGTCCCGCACAGCCTTTTAGTATCCGCGAACGTTCTTTCCTTCCATATAATTCATGAAGGCTTTATTGACTACCCTGTTGCCGCCCGGAGTAGGGTAATTACCCGTGAAATACCAGTCACCGGTATTGGTAGGGCATGCTTTATGCAGGGATTCGATCGTTTGGAAGATCACCTGCACGGGGGTATCGATCTCGGGAGGGGTAATGAGTTGTGCGATCTTGTCGGATATTTCCTGGGCGGTAAAAGGTTGATATACTTTTTTCGCCACGTTCTCCGTATGTAACTGACCGGTACGTTGCAATTCCTTGCAGTGTTCGTAAAACTCCTGGAGGCAGTTCTCCCTGCCTCTTTCCTTCCACAGCTCGACAGCCGCACGGAAAGCGATGAAATCGCCCATTTTGCTCATGTCGATGCCATAACAATCGGGGTACCGTATTTGCGGTGCGGAGGAGACGACGATGATCTTCTGTGGTTCGAGACGGGTCAGCATCCGGATGATACTTTCTTTCAGGGTGGTGCCCCTGACGATGGAGTCATCGATGACGACCAGGGTATCAATGCCTTTGCGTACGGTGCCATAGGTGACATCATAGACGTGCTGCACCATTTCGTTACGGCTGCTGTCTTCCGTTATGAACGTGCGCATTTTTACGTCCTTGATGGCTACTTTTTCCACGCGTATCTTCCGGCTGAGCATTTCCACCAATTTGTCTTTATTGATGTCGTTGCCCCAGGACAGTATCCGCTGGATCTTGATGCTTTCCAGGTAATCGTCCATGCCTTTCCAAAGTCCGTAAAAAGCGACCTCCGCGGTATTGGGGATAAAAGAGAAGATGGTATTTTTCAGATCGTGGTTGATGGCGTTGAGGATCTGTTCGCTAAGGTTGTAGCCGAGGGCGATGCGTTCCCTATAGATCTTTTCGTCGCTGCCCCGGGAGAAATAGATGCGTTCGAAGCTGCAGGCGCGTCGTTCTTTGGGTTCCAGTATCTGTTCTACAGACACCGTCCCATTGGCCTTTACGATAAGACCTTTGCCGGGCATCAGTTCCATGACCTCATTTTCGCCAACATTGAACACGGTGCGGATGGCAGACCTTTCCGAGGCTGCAACGACGACATCCTCGTTAATATAATAATATGCGGGGCGAATGCCGTGAGCATCCCGGAATACAAAACTGTCGCCATTCCCGAGCAGGCCGCCGACAGTGAAACCGCCGTCAAAAAGGGTGACCGCTTTCCGTAGGAGACCGACAAGGTCGAGATCGCCCGGGGCGGTCTCGTCTGCGCGAACTATGAAATGATGGATCACTTCCATCATCGCGGCCAGGTCGCTTTGTTTCTGAAATTCACCGGGGTCGATATCGATGAGGTCAAACAATTCATCGGTGTTCACCAGGTTGAAATTTCCGGCGAGGGCAAGGTTTCGGGCGGGTATCGTGTTCCGTTTGATAAAAGGATGACAGAATTCTGCGTTATTTCTTCCCTGGGTGCCATAGCGAAGATGGCCCAGCAGTAATTCTCCGACGTGTGAGATGTGGCCCTTCATCAGGCCGGGGTGTTTGGTAATATCCGGCTGGTATTGTTCCAGCTCCTTTACTTCTCCCATGATCCTGGAGAAGATGTCGGCGATGGGCTGGTTGTTGGCGCTGCGGATGCGATGCAGGAAAGGGTGTCCGGGTTCGATGTTCAGTTTTACAGAGGCTACTCCTGCACCATCCTGTCCCCGGTTGTGCTGTTTTTCCATCAGAAGGTACAGCTTGTTAAGACCGTAGAGAACAGTGCCGTATTTCTGCAGATAATGAGAGAACGGCTTGCGTAACCTAATGAATGCCAGCCCGCATTCATGTTTTATTGCATCGCTCATGGCCCGCAAAGTTAGCAACTAAAACGTTAAGGAAAAAGAAAAGAATAACACTGTTAGGGGGAAGGGAGGGGTTGATAAAGGTTTGCGGGGGCGGGGCGGGCGAGGGAGGCGGCGCGAAAAAACCCCCAGTCTTCATAGGCTTGGGGGCGGTGTACAACAGGAATTTGAACACTCTTTTAGGGAAACCGAAAAATCCCTTCGGTCTTTCTAAGGATTGGATTAAAAACTCTTTTCATGAATGACTTTACGGTCTAAAAATCCGTCAAAGCGGTCTCTTTACGAAGAAAAAAGGGCTGGATTTGCCTTTAATAAGGGAAAACCCAACCGATTTTAAGTGTATACCAGTATTGTTTTGCCGGTCAAAAAATGCTAACGCTTTAGCAATGAACTAAATATATGTAGCGTTTGTATTAATGAAGTTTACCAGCGAAGCAGAGTTCTTCAATTTCAATTTTTTGAGAATATTATGCCGGTGGACTTCGACGGTCTTCAGCGAAATATTCAGGCTGGTGGCGATCTCTTTGGAAGAGAGGCCTTCCTTTATGAAATTGATGATCTGCATTTCCCTTTCCGTCAGTGCGTTGATATTGGGTGAGTCTTCTTTTTCATCCAGCAGTTGTTCCGAAATAATATTTTTTATCTCGTCGCAGATGTATTTATTTCCATGGTTGACTTCCAGGATAGCCTTGATCATTTCTTCTTTGGAAGAGTTCTTGGTGACATATCCGCGGGCTCCCATTTGTAACATTTTCTTGGCATAGGCGGGTTGGGAGTGCATCGAAACACCGATGACTTTTGATCCGGGGGATATTTTCCGGATGCGCTGGGTAGCTTCGAGACCGGAAAAGGGCGTCATATTGATATCCATCAGAACGACATGGGGACGCTTGGTTTTTGCCAGTTCGACCGCCTCCTGCGCATCTCCGCACTCAGCTATCACCTGGAACCGGGCATCACTATTCAGGATATAACTCCAGGTCTCCCTGATCAGCTTGTGGTCATCAGCAATTAAGATATTGATCTTACTCATATAGGATTGTTTTAAGATTTTTTTATGAGACAACAGGTACCTGCACTCTTAGTTTGCAACCCCGGCCAGGTGCGGACTGGATGGTCACTTTTCCTCCGAAAAGATCCGCTCTGCTCATGATATTGGACAGTCCGAGGCCTTTTTTCCGGACTTTGTCCGGATTGAACCCTTTTCCGTCGTCGGTGATGCTCAATTCGATGCTATTCTCTGTCTCTTCTAAAATTAGTTCGATGATGAGATTGCGCGCACTGGAGTGTTTCAGCACATTATTCACCTGTTCCTGAATAATGCGAAAAAGCATCAGTTTGGCCTTGTCGCTAATCTTTTCGTCAAAATTGCCGACGGGGTAGAATTCAACGTGGATCGCCCGGGTCATTTTCACGCTTTCCACCAGATCGGTAATGGAATCCTGAAGGCCAAGATCTCCGATGCTGGCCGGGACGAGCGACCGGGAGATATTGCGTATCTCATGAATGGCATTATGGATATTCCCGGCGCTGCGATTGATCAGACTGAGCCTATCCTTATTGTCATTTTTTGCCAGTTCGAGATAGAGTTTGGTTGTGGACAATATCTGGTTGATATTGTCGTGCAATTCCTTCCCTATCTCGGCCCTTTCTTTTTCCTGGGCGTCTACCATGGCCTGTGCGATGAGCTTTTGTTTATTCAGCTCCTGTTTCAGCAGTTGTTCCTGCATTTCTTTTTTCTCTGTCACGTCCTGCATCGATCCTACCATCCGTATCACCTTTCCTTCTTTACTGAAGACAAGGAAGCCCCTGTCCGAGATCAATGCATAATTCCCGTCGGCCTTTTTAAACCGGTATTCTTCCAGCCAAAGACCTTTATCCTTCCGGGTGATAAACTTTTGCATCCCTTTCAGCACGCGTTCGCGATCGCTGGGATGGATATGTGTTTCCCAGAATTTCCCGGTGCGGACCTTAACCCCCGCCTTGAAACCGAATAACTGGTAAAACCCTTCTCCCCAGAAACAAAGTCCGGTATGGAGATCGCGGTCCCAGATGGCGTCATTGGTAGCTTTAGTGGCCAGTGTATATCTTTCGTTGCTGATGCTGAGTTCTTCTTCCGCCTTTTTGCTTTCTATGATAATCGTGGTCAGATTCGCCACCCTTTCAAAAATATCCATTTCAACATCTGTGGGCGACTTGGCGGTATCATAGTAAACGGCAAAAGCTGCGAGTACTTCATCGCGGTTGTCCATCACCGGGATCGACCAGCAGGCGCGCAGTCCAAATTGCAGGGCCAGGTCGCGATGGCCTTCCCAGAGCGGATCGGTGGCGATGTCGCTGACGATAACGGTTTCCTTCCGGAACATGGCCGTACCGCAGCTGCCCTCGTCGGGGCCGATGGGCAATCCATCTATCGCATGGGCATAGATCGCCGGTAATCCTGGGGCGGAAAGCAGCCTGACGCTGACTCCGTCATCATCCAGGGTTTGCACACAGCAATACATTCCAGGAAATATTTTCTGTATCCCTTTTAAGAAATAGTTGAGCAATATGCGGAGGCTCATGCGTTTGCCGGTATTCAACTCGAGAACTTTTTTCTCCAGCGCCAGCAGTGCCTCCTGTTTTTTGCGAATGGTTACGTCTTTGAAATAAGCAAACAAGCCCTGGTCGGAGGGATAAAGGCTCATTTCCAGCCATCGGTCTGAACGCTCGTTATATTGTTCAAAAGTAACGGTCATTTTCTTTTTGAACGCCTTGTGAAAGGATTGCCAGGTGTCCGTATCCACCAGTTCGGGTAATTTTTCCCAGATGGATTGTCCTATCATTTCGGCGCTGGAAAGATGGGTGATCCTTTCCGCTTCACGATTCCAGAGTTGCACTCTGAAGAGTTGGTCCAGCACGAAAAACCCATCCGTTATGCTTTCCAGGATATTCGCGATCTGTTCTGAATAGTGACGTATCTGTAATTCAGCCCTTTTCTGATCCTGTTGTACCAGTTTGACTTCTGTAATATCCTTATTGAGGGTCATGACACCGGTGATCCGTCGATCGTTATCCCTGACATAACGTAAAGTACAAATAAGATACGATTTTTTTCCGTCATTGGATACATATGTCGCTTCTCCTTCCCAAAACCCTTTTTCCCGGAGAGTTTTTTGTACTTCGTCTTCAGTGGTATTTATATAATCGTAATGGATCAGCTGGCTCAGCGGCTGGCCTATTGCTTCCCGGGCGGGGATATTATAGAATTTTTCCGCGGCATTATTCCAATAAACGATATGATCCTGGGTATCAGTTGTCACGATAATATCGGATACCTGTCTGATGAGGCCGGCGGGCACAGACATTTCTTCCTGGATGGTGCATAGCCGTTCGCCGGCTTCCGGAGGGGGGAAGGGGTCGGCATAGATCTTTACTCCCGTAAATTGCCAGCCACCGGCATTTAACTCTATGTTATACCGGGGGGTAGGTATCCAGCGAATAATAAATGATTTGGCTTTCGGGGCCTGAACCGAAAGATCAATAATACGGGGCAGGCCATCTTTTATACTATCGGGAGAAAGGGATGGTTCTGTTTTTCCAAGGCGGGAAAAGATATCCAATACGTTTGCCCCCAGAAAATTATGGATATCCCTTTTCTTAAGCAGCGCTGCAAAACGGGCACAAGTGGACTCGATAGCCCCGCCCGAGGCAACGTCCATATAATAAGGTTGTCTAAATTGCTTTGTCGTAGGCACGGACTTTTGGGCGCTACTTAGCATACTTAATTTGTTTGTGCATTGGATCGGGTCTAGGGGCCATAAAGCTAGCCCATTCCGGTGTACGGTTAAAGCTGGGCTACTGGCCCGCGGAAATTACAAAAGAAGGCGGTATGCGCTAGGAAATAATATATTATTTCGGAGGCATTAAGTGTTTATACCTAAGAAAATTACCTGCGGTTGCAGATTTACCCTGATCTAATTGCCTGCCGTAGGAGAGTTGACCTGCCATTTGGAAAGATTGGCGCAATTCCTATAGTCGCCATCGATCATAATATAAAAGGTAGGGATTTTTGTTAAAAACCACTTTTCCAGGGCGTTAGACCGTTTTTCTTCCAGAGCCCGCTGGGCTATGCGGTTGTAATCGTCCCGGAGGTTTTCGCGGTGAGGATCTGTTTTGGATAGTAATTCTACGATACGAACACCTTTTTTCCCTCTTTCATCGGTGAAAACGGATGGTTTGGAATATTGTCCGGGTTTCAGATCGGCATTCTTTAACAACAGCACCATATCCTTGTCCAGATCGGAAATAGTAAGGAAGGTCGTGCCATTTTTACCTGTGATCTGTCCGGCGGTGGAGCGTTGCTGGTCGTCGGCGGGGGTATTTCTGGTAATGGCTTCTCCGAAACTGAGAGTCCCGGCCACCAATTGGGTGCGTATCGAGTCCAACAGGGCGGTTGTTTCATCTATTTCCGGCTGGGTGATCTGCGGGATCTTAAGGATATGTCTTACGATGGCGTCATCGCCATTGCGGCTGACCATCTGGATAATGTGATAGCCGTATTTGCTTTTTATGACGGGTGAGACCTGGCCTTCTTTCAGCCGGAAGGCTGTGGAGAAGAAGACGGGGTCCCACATCTTGCTGTCATTACGGTTCAGTTCGATCTGGCCGCCTTTTTCCTTACTACCCGGGTCATCCGAGTAGATCTTGGCCAGGAGGTCGAATTTTTTAGCGCCTGATTCTACCTGTTGTTTGTATTCGTTCAATTCGTCCATCGCCAGTTTTTCAATATCCCGGCTGGCTTTGGGGTAGATAACCAGTTGGTTCAGGCGCAGTTCGGATTCATAGAATATCCGTTTGTCGTCGGGGATCTTGCCGAAATAGTCTTTTACTTCTGTGGGGGTTATCGTGATATCGGATACGACTTTTTTGCGCATGGCGTCTGCAAGGCGTTGTTCGCGGATAGGGACCATAAAGTCCTGTTTGGCCTGGTAAACGGTACGTTGGGCGATCTGTTCGAAAGCGTCCTTTCCGCCATAGAGATTGATAAAATAACGGATACGCTGGTCCACTTCTGCTTCGACCTCTTCGTCGCTGACGGGCAGGGAGTCTTTTTCCGCCTGCAAAACCAATGCTTTTTGGATAAGCATATTATCCAGGATGGTACATTCGTCTACCCCTTTTACTTCGGCTCCGCCTGAATTACGCTGCATGTCTGCTATGGCGATAGCCAGTTCGGATTTAAGAATGATCTTATCGCCTACAATACCGGCTATTTTGTCGGCAACAACTTTTTGCTGGGCAAAACTGCCGGAGAGTATTGTAAAGGTCGCGGTAGCAAAAAGGGTTAATTTTTTAAGCATAGTATAGTGGTAAGACTGCAATGCCAAAAGTAATTTTATTGAATGTTAAATACCCCCCGATCGGGGGGTATTTAACAAAAAATTAGAGTGTGCGTTTTACTTCTTCTTCTTCGTACGCCTCTACGATATCGCCTACGCGTATATCATTAAAGTTTTTAATGGTAAGGCCGCATTCCATACTGGAGGCCACTTCCTTGACGTCGTCCTTGAAACGTTTGAGTGACTGCAGTTCGGCGGTAGCGCCTTCTCCGATGGGGTAGATCACGATGCCATCGCGTACAAGGCGGACCTTGGAGTTGCGATAGATCTTTCCATCCAGTACATAACAGCCGGCGACGGTGGCCTTATCGAATTTGAAGACGTTGCGGACTTCGACGTTGGCGACGATCTTCTCCTGGATCTTCGGTTCGAGCATCCCTTCCATGGCGCTTTTGACTTCTTCGATGGCGTTGTAGATGATCGAGTAGGTCTTGATCTCCACGCCTTCATTCTCTGCCAGTTTGGAAGCCTGGGAAGAGGGGCGGACGTTGAAGCCAACGATAACGGCGTCGGAGGCGGTAGCCAGCAGGACGTCGCTCTCGGTGATGGCGCCTACGGCTTTATGTACGACCCGTACGGCTATTTCTTCTGTAGACAGTTTCTGCAGCGAATCGCTGAGTGCTTCCACAGAGCCGTCCACGTCACCTTTTATGATCAGGTTAAGTTCCTTAAAGTTACCGAGGGCCAGACGGCGGCCGATCTCATCGAGCGTAATGTGTTTCTTGGTGCGGATGCCCTGTTCGCGAAGGATCTGGGCGCGTTTGTTAGCCACCTCTTTTGCCTCGCTCTCATCCTCATAGACCTTGAACTTTTCACCGGCCTGGGGGGCGCCGTTGAGGCCCAGGAGCAGTACCGGGGAGGAAGGCGGAGCTTCATCTATTCTTTTATTCCGTTCGTTGAACATGGCTTTTACGCGACCGAAGTATTGACCGGAAACCACCAGGTCTCCGTTGCGTAAGGTGCCGTTCTGAACCAGGACGGTGGCTACATAACCACGGCCTTTGTCCAGGGAGGCTTCGATCACGCTGCCGGAGCCTTCGCGGTCGGGGTTGGCCTTTAGGTCGAGCAGTTCGGCTTCAAGACCTATTTTCTCCAATAAGAGATCCACGTTGAGGCCTTTTTTGGCGGATATTTCCTGCGACTGGAATTTTCCACCCCAGTCTTCCACGAGAATATTCATGCCGGCCAGCTGTTCCTTTATCTTTTCAGGGTGGGCTCCTTCTCTATCGATCTTATTGATCGCAAAGACCATGGGCAGGCCGGCGGCCTGTGCATGGGAGATGGCTTCCTTGGTTTGCGGCATCACGGCGTCGTCTGCTGCCACCACGATAACGGCTACGTCGGCGGCTTTTGCACCACGCGCACGCATGGCGGTAAAGGCTTCGTGACCGGGTGTATCGAGGAAGGTGATCTTTTTTCCTGCGGCTGTCGTTACCTGGTAGGCGCCAATGTGCTGGGTGATACCCCCGGCTTCACCGGCTACTACGTTTGCGCTGCGGATATAGTCCAGCAGGGAGGTCTTACCGTGGTCAACGTGACCCATGATGGTGACTACGGGTGAGCGGGCCGTCATATCTTCCGGATCGTCGATCTCCTCTTCTTCTTCCATTTCAGCAGCATCGTCGATGCCGATGAACTCTACGGTATAACCGAACTCGCCTGCCACCAGTTCGATGACGTCGGCTTCCAGGCGCTGGTTGATGGACACCATCATGCCCAGGCTCATACATTTGCTGATAACGTCTGCATAGCTCACGTCCATCAGGTTGGCCAGTTCGCTGACGCTGATGAATTCTGTTACCTGCAGGCGGCTATCCATCATTTCGTCGCCACCTGCCTGTTCGGCCATTTCCTCGCGTTTGGCGCGGCGGTATTTGGCTTTCAGGCTTTTTCCGCGGCCACCGGCGCCAGCCAGTTTGGCCTGGGTCTGCCGGATCTTTTCCTGTATCTCTTTTTTGTCGATCTCTTTTGCTTCCCGGGGTGCATGTCTGGGATCGGGGCGTCTGTTGCCGCCGCCATGACCTGCTCCACCGCCAGTTCCCGGGCCCCGGCCACCGGCGCCGCCGGGATTCCGTTGAATGGGAATGCGGCCTTGTCCGGGCGGGCGTTGATTGCCGCCGCCGCTGTGTTGTCCGGCGCCATGCTGACCACCGCCGCCGCCGTGTCC
>Ga0105237_10000146_pt1 | contig 99601 bp, 90 predicted proteins | sample KBSC24metaG_FD_81520 | JGI IMG/M metagenome (GOLD analysis project Ga0105237, IMG submission 81520) | Corn rhizosphere microbial communities from Kellogg Biological Station, Michigan, USA - KBS C2-4 metaG | ecosystem: Host-associated > Plants > Roots > Rhizosphere > Soil | place: Michigan, USA...
ACGAAGAATCGGCTTTCCCTGTCTTAATTGAGAAACTACATCAAGTTTCTCTTCAAATGTGTGTTTTGACATAAATAGTGAACCCCAAAAGTTTTTGTCTAACTTTTGGGGTTCACTTCACAATTGAGACAGCCTCCTTTTATTTCCACAGCATAAGGTTGGAGATCAAAAGAAAGCCTATGCCAAGCCTTTCTATGTAAAGGCTCTTACCAATAAATTTTCAATCGAAGAGCCATATAAACTCTTTTATATCCGCCAACTAAAAAGAGAATTTACTTACTATAGTAGTTTTGGTTATAAAAGGTAAGATATATTGTCAATATTCCTATTTATGTCAAGGCTAATTTTTACGTTTAGTAACTACTGTATTATTCCTTATGGAATTAATTATTTGTTCTCTATAAGAATCACCAATTGGTAATGATATTTTTCCAGAAATGATTATTTTATTACCTTCTAAGGATTTTATTTTACTACTATTTATTAAAAATGATTTGTGAATTCTCACAAACTCTGACTTAGGAAGCGCAGCCTCTATTTCATGCATCGTAAGATATGTAATATGCCTCTCGTCAAGTAAGTTAATTCTAATAAAGTTTTTTAAACCTTCAATATAAATAATTTCATCAACTGAGATTTTAATTAGTTTCCCTTTAACTCCTGGATTTACAAATATATAATTATGACATACATTAGTTACAAAGCTGTTTTTAAAATCCAATAGCGCTCTAATTTTATTAACTGTTTTTAAAAATCTAGAAAATGTTATTGGCTCTAAAATAAAGTCGTAAACATTTGTTTCAAAAGCAGATAACGCGTAACTTGGAGTTGACGTATAAAAAACTATAGCTGTTTTACTGGAAGCATATGCTGCTACATCGAGTCCTGAAATATCTCGCATATCGATGTGGATAAATGCAATTTGGGGATGTAAGTTGTGTTCAAGAAACTCTATTCCATTTAAAGCATTATCAAAACTTGCAAGAAGGTTAAGTTCCTTTACCTTAGAGATATAATGATGAAGTATTTTATTAGAATTTAAATCATCGTCGATAATTAAACAATCGATCATAAAATGTGGTGGTTTTAGATTTAGGAATAAAACATGATGGGCTCTGTCAATTTATCAACTTTAATCTTGAGGTAGGTTTACAAACTTATTTTTTCAATGCCTTTGGTTAATAACTATTTGGTTTTATGTTGTAAATAATATATTTTTAAAAATACAACTTGCACATCTTTTAATATATAAATCATTAGTATTTTTTTACAAATATTAAATTAACTGTATGATTATTGCTCTAATTAAGTAATTAAGGTGTTTATGCAACCTATTTAGTGTAGCTTTTTTCATAGACATTGTCACTAAACCTAAATTTATTAAATACCCAATCATGAGATATCTGAACTATAATATTAGCGCAAAGGTTAAAAAATGAAGATTGTTGGAATCAAATTGACACATGACGCAGCCGTAGCATTAATAGATGATGGGCGGTTAATTTTTTCTATTGAAGAGGAAAAAATTGAGAATAATCCCCGATATTCATCATTTAATCTCAAAAACTTTTCAATAGAAAAAGTTTTGAATTCTTATGGTTACTCCATGGAATCAATAGATCGCTTTGTGGTGGATGGGTGGAACAATGGGTATGTTCATCATCTCTTTAACAAATCAGAGTTCCACAAACTTGAACTGCACGGCTATGACCCCATTACTAATGGCCAACCTTTACTTGATGTCAAAACCTTTAATAGTAGAGTACTTCCAATATATAGTAGTTACCAACATGTAAGCGGTCATGCTATTGGAGCATATTGCACAAGCCCTTTTTCTAAAACCCTTCAAAGCTCATATATCTTGGTATGGGATGGAGCAATAGGGCCCCAATTATATTACTTTGACTCCAAATTGAAAGAATTTCAGACAATCGGTTGGGTTAATAAAATTTACGGATGCGCTTATGCTGAATTTGCTCATAAATTCCCCCCCTTTAGTTCCTCTGATTTGTACGACATGTCCATTCCCGGAAAGGTTATGGCATACCTTGCTAAGGGAAAAATTCAAAAAGAACTATTGGATTTCTCAATACAATTTTATAATCAAATATATTTATCTAAAGAAGGCAAGAATTTAGATTGTAGAGGATTATCTAAAAAAGTACAAGAAGCCATATATCAACGTGGAGTAACCGCTGGCTATCCCGAAGATGATATTATGACAACATTCAGTACCTTTTTGGGTGAATTGCTTATAACTGGATTAGCTAATATCATTGGGAATTATCCGGACCGAGCAAAAAAAATTTGTTATGCAGGGGGATGTGCATTAAATATTAAATGGAATGGACTGATTCGATCCTCCGGTATTTTCGATGAAGTCTGGATACCTCCATTCCCGAATGATTCAGGCAGCGCAATAGGTACAGCATGTTGTGAAATGGTCAATGTTTCTGGTGTTTTTAGTCTTGTTTGGAATCTATATTCTGGTCCAAAACTTGTAGACAATCTTGAGAGACCACAAAATTGGAGCACACAGCCCTGTTCAATTTTAGCTTTAAGTAAAATTCTGCATTATTGTGGCGAACCAGTAGTTGTTCTTAATGGAAACGCGGAATTAGGCCCAAGAGCATTGGGTAACAGAAGCATACTTGCACCCAGTACAACAAATCTGATGAAGGCAACACTTAACGAGTTAAAGCAGAGAGAAGACTTTAGACCTATTGCCCCTATTTGTATAGAGGAGGAAGCAGGAGATTACTTTTTCCCAGGGACTTCAGATCCCCTTATGTTATTTGATCACGAGATTTTAAAAAATAAACTGCATTTGATACCAGCTGTAGCACATCTTGATGGAACGGCTAGGTTGCAAACGGTTAATGAGGATGATAATCCGCTTATATATAAGTTACTTAAAGAATACAAAAATCTTTCGGGAATACCCATATTGTGTAATACAAGTGCCAATTTCAATGGGAGCGGTTTCTTCCCCGATGTTGCTAGTGCTATTAAATGGGGGAAATGTAATTTTATATGGTCCGATGGGTGCCTTTGGTATAATAAATCCAATGTTGATGAAAATATGTTAAATAGTTATACAATTGAAGATCTGACTATTCCCAATTAAATGTATTTCAATGGAAGACCAGACACTATCAACAAAAGCCACATGGAGACTAGCCAAAAGTATAATTTCTTTGCGTAAGCAAATTTATCTTCAAGCTCCAATGAGGTCAAAGGCATTTGATGGAACAATTGGCGATTCTGCACATCAGATGGTTCAATCAGATCACAATCCCTGGGTATGGGATCATTTTTTAAAAATTGGCGTTGTTACTGCTGTTGATATTACTCACGATCCACAGAATGGCTGTGATTGCCATGCGATAGCCAGATCACTTCAAGAAAACAAGGATATTAGGATAAAATATATTATCTGGGATCGGCGGATTTTTAGTTCATACTCGGAAGATGGGATTGAGTCATGGGCTTGGAGATCCTATGATGGTAAAAATCCACATCAGAGTCATATTCATATTTCCGTCTCTTCAAATTTGGATTTAGCAGACCTTGTGACTCCATGGATAATAAATACACTTTGATTGAAATGCTGATTTTATAGCAGCTTAATCGTTCGTTTTGATGAGAATAGATACATATATTATTAATCTTGAACACCGCTCAGATAGGAGAATCCATGTTTTACGAGAATTTGAGAAACGAAATGAATTTAATGCCATTCTAACTAAAGCACACGAAGATAAGAATGGATCTCTCGGATTATGGAAAACTATAACTTCGATTGTCTCAGAAGCTATTTATAACCAAGTTGAATTTATTATCATTTGTGAGGACGACCATGTTTTCACCACCGATTATTCGAGAGAAAATTTGCTTGAACAAATAGAATTCGCTAAAAGCCAAAATGCTGATATATTACTAGGAGGTATAAGTTGGTTTCAAAATATGATAAGGGTATCTGAAACATTTTATTGGGTGGAGAAATTCAGTGGGATGCAATTCGCTATTATTTTTAAAAATTTTTTCGAGACCATTTTACACACAGATTTCGGGCCGAAAGATTCATCTGATTACAAGATATCTTCACTATCGACAAATAAATTTTTTTTACATCCATTTATTTCCATCCAAAAAGAATTTGGGTATTCGGATGTAACAGAAAGAAACGCGCCTTTCGGTCGCGTTTCTGCATTATTTGAGCACAGTGCACAAGCGGTACGACACTTAAACAATCTCAACAAATCATACCTTTTGTGTTCAAACGAAAGGAAAAAACATTTGCGTCATTTTGACCAAAAACGCGCTTCTCTCCCGTTATTTACCATTATTTACGGCCCACTTTATCAAGTCTCTCAGATTCAAAATGAACTTATAGGGAAGCCAGAGTTTTGTGTTAGCTGGATAGATGGCACGGGCAAAATTGATGATGAACTATGGTTATGGGATCAAATTAAAAATATTACTGAAAATGCATTAAAAAACGATGATGACTTTTTCATTTTGTGTGACCAAACACACGTATTTACTCCCGAATATTCCAAACTCCTTTTAATGAAACAAATCGAAGAATCATTGCTTTATGGGGTTGAGATTTTGTCCGGCGGAACAATGAATCTTTTTAATCACAGCATTCCGTTATCCAAGTCAATACTTTGGATCGATCAAATAGTCTCTGGCCAATTTCTAGTAATTTTTAAACCATTGTATAAACAAATTCTTTCAACATCTATTGATAAAGAGATGGGGGCTATAGTTACATTATCGGAGATTGCTTCACATAAAATGATAAGCTTTCCTTTTATTTCTAAAAGGAAATATGTTAAAAATGATGAACATTTATCAAAATTTGATTTTGCTGGAGTAATTGCTAAATCATTTGACGACGCGATGAAGCGACTAGTATTAATTAATAGTAAAAAAGAAAGTTATAAATAAATTAAGTTTACATTGTCGCAATTATAATCTGCAGAATTTTCATTGAAGAATAAAGTATCAAATAGACAAATAGCTACGGTAATCATCAAGCTGATCTTAACTCAGATTATCTATCGAGATCGAAAATTGATCACGAACAGAAATAAGCTATTTTCTCAACTTTCAGTCCTACTCAATAAGGATATTCATTTCAATTCATGGAGGATAGGGAAATCGGGAAGCATATCGATAAATAGGATAACTCTGCAGGATTCAAACTATTTTATGGTCATTAAGAATGTTTCCGTTCGGCTTTCATTTTGGTTATTGATCAGCAAAAAAGTAATTAGTGCGATTGAAATTCAAAATATCGTCATATATAAGAAAGGAGGCGGTATCCCCCCATTTTCAAGCGAAAAGAATTACACTGGAAGGCGTAAGGTCGAGGAGATTTTCCGTAAATACTATAATATTTTTTCAAAAAACTTAAAAAAAACGACAAAGATTTTTCATGATTCTGGAAGATTAACAATCAACCAAATATATTTCTTTGGATTCGATAGAAAAAGGATTGTTACTATTTCAAATTTTGGCTGGGACAATAATGATATTAATATTTTTTTAGAACTCACAATGTCAGTCCAGGCAAATTTGCAACTAACAGTTAAATTAGTGCCCAAAGACTTCGAATATTTAATTTTTTTAAAAAAAATACACATAAAGAGCGTTCCAAAATTGGCGGATGGCATTCCTGATTTCTCCATTAATATGAAAGAGCTGACGTGTAAAATAACTCAATCAACAATTGGCGGATTCCGTATGTCAATTGTCAATGACGGACTTTGTGATTTTCAGATCATTAATCTTGTCGAAAACCTTACACTGATAAATAAGATAAGGTCAGAAGTATGTGTTGTCTGGGATAGTGAATTAAGTATAACAAAGAATACAAAAATTACCATTAACCATATCGACATCCATATTCAGCTATTATTCTTCTCTCCCGACCTTTTCAAAATAAAAATTAAAGCTCCCTCCATATATCTACCCTCTCTGCTAGATATATTTAAAGAGTTTAAGTATAAAAAGACTTATCAAAATTGTTTAACGGAAGAACTTTGTGATATAGAATTAAATCTTGCATTCTCAATTGAAGATTTGAATAAAGTATTACTCGAAATTTTATTTCATAAAAACGCGTTCAAAGCCCACCCTCAATATATTCAATGGCCAGATATAAGGCTCCCATTTTCTCACGTCATATATAAAGACTTTGAGATATTTAAAACAATAATGGTAGGGCCACAAAACCCCAGTTTCATTCCCTTTGAAAAGTTACCAAGTTTATTAATCAATGTTTTTATTTTTACGGAAGATCCTAATTTTTATAATCATAGTGGAATTGACGAATCTTCACTCGGTAGGGCATTAATAAAGAACTTATCCTCAGGGAAAGTTATACGAGGTGGGAGCACAATTACCATGCAACTTGCAAGAAATCTCTTTTTGAGCCATGAACAAACAATGTTTAGGAAATTGGAAGAAATACTCATTAGTGGCATTCTTGAAGAAGTTCTACTGGTATCTAAGAATCGTATATTAGAAATTTATTTTAATATTATTCAATTCAGTGAAAGCATCTATGGTATTTATGATGCATCGGCATTTTATTTCGATAAAAAAGCAGCAGACTTGTCAATAATAGAAGGAATTGTCCTTTCGTATATAATACCCAGGCCAAAATTCTTTTTAGATGCCTATCTCACAGAAACAATTCAACTTAAGAAAAACTTAAAAACTCACATCTTAATTGTCGCAAGCTATTTAGACAGAAGAGGATTAACGACATTCAAGGTTTCCGAAATTATAAAGATGCCAATAGTTATAAAAGGAAAACAATTGCGCTTATTTCTTTAGAAGTTTAAGATCATTCGGTTAACGTCCTTCTTTTTTAATCGGTAAATATATTTATCAGATATAATGATTAACTCTTTAAATTTAATTCCTCAATCTCCTACCCTAGCCGTTATTTATGACGTTGTGTCTCAAGCTTAGATGGCGAGAAAGTACTTTAGGTCAGTGACGCTGTACATTTTGGGCAACTGATAGTACTTTTCCGAACCCTTATTTTTGTTATCAGGAAGGGAGACGAAAAAAGTTGGAGTAAACTCTATTTTTTCATTATTACACCAATTACGCATGGCTTCTATTTTTGCATCCTGTTTATTTAATTCACCATTCATTGGATACTTAGCAGCGAATAATTGATAATCTTTCTTTTCGGCGGAATACCAATCATCAAGGGCTTGCTTTATAATGACTTCTTCATTTTTTTCAGCGATTGCAAGAAGGTGTCTGACTGGAGGAGCCTTCACATCGAACTCATTATTTGATGCATTAAATAAAATCCGCATCTGTACGTTCGGATTGTTATGTAGTAAATCCTCCATCGGCTTATGAGCTTTGGCACATGGCCCACAAAAAGGATTGCATACCTTAATTAGTTTATACGCTCCATTAGGATTTCCTAGAAATATTCCCAGGTCATCCACACTCTCGGTTACTACCTTTTGAGTTTTTAGCACCGCTTCAAAAATTTCCGGATTATGCTTTATCCGCCGTAATTCTATATGAGATAGGTGATCTTCCTTGGCCTTTTCTAATATGGGCAATAAGTTGTTACCGATCAGAAATGGAATTACAAAGGCTGTTAGTGTTTGTAATATGGTTGTTAAATCGATTAAATAAAAATTGTTTAGGATATGCCTATTTCCAATAGATGCCATTAAAAACTGCGATAGCAAAACCGCCTGAATTGACAAACACAGTAGACACCAGTGATTTGCTATCCGCCATTGATAATAAATAGAAAAAAACGTGAATGGTATGGCTAGTATGCTTATCCAGGATACAATAAACATCGTTCGATGAGCAGTCATACCAAAAAAAAGCATTAATAATAGGACGCCCCAAAAATAACTTAAGCCAATGACACTCCAACTAATGCCAGCTATCTTAGCGGCCTTAGATTGCAAAATGGCACCACAATTTATCTTTTTCCCAACATTGCAAATTTGTTCGAATAGAGGATTGTGTTGATCCAATTCATACCAAATCACCAAAGCTGCTATTATACAACCACTAAGTGTACTTATCGAAAAAATAAATGGTAATAGTGCCCCACCACCATTCTCCACTAAGGCTATGACTCCCATAATGACTATTATAACCGGAATGCAGAAAAAGGTTAAGTAGCGAATTATACGTTTACTGTTTTCTTGTCTTATTTTTCTTTCATAATCCTTTTCACCTGCATTTTCTCCCGACTGAGCCAATAGTGCCACTCCTGAACACTTCTTCAAAAACTCTTTTTTAGATTCGGAGCGCCACCTCTCTTCCTCAGGGTCAAAAAAATGAATGCTGTTATCTGTTGTACTATCCACAACCGTAAAAGAATTAATTGGATTTGTCGATTCATTAAATTGCACTATGAAAGGGGTCGGAATTTGAGAGATCTTTTCTAGATCAAATTTCACTCCCCTATTTTCAACTCCATAGCTATTGAGAACATCGCTCAAGCTTAAAAGACTAGGATAATCTGGATGGCCGTGTATTTCCTTATTTAGACTGCTTTGTGAGATTTTTACATTCATCAATTTAACTAGCAGTTTGGCGGCTTGAGAGGCGTTTGATTTTGGCTCTACGAGTTGTCTTAAATAGTTTCGCATTTCGATTAGGTTTCTAAAAAACTGAATTTGCCTATTAGCTTGCTATAAATAACCGGTACTAAACAGATTATTTATATATTATTATTTCTAAATTTAAATTATCTTATTGGAATAAATTTAATAAACCTAATTGTATTTTTTTAACTGTCTTAAATTTAATAATTATTTACCTTTATTTAAATAACTCTTACAAGGTTACATGAATCGATCAGATAATACATAATTAGGCATAGTATTAAATATGTTCAAGGTGTCATAGGGCACGGGGTGAAAATTAAATAATCTGACAGTATTATAAAAAGAGTTAAGGTATTGCATTTATTTTAGTTAAATCTTCAAACATATTTATGCCTTTTTCTTTTTATCGACAATTGAATGTAATGGATTGCGGCCCTACCTGCCTCCGGATGATTGCGAAACATTACGGAAAACAATACAATGCGGATACATTAAGACAACTATCAGGATTTGGCAAGCAGGGTGTTTCCTTACTCGGTATAAGCGACACTGCTGAAAAAATAGGTTTTAGGACACGGGCCTTACAGCTAAATTTTGAAAAACTAATATCAGTTCCTCTTCCGGCTATTCTTCATTGGAATCAAAAACATTTTGTTGTATTAATTGCAGTGAATAAACGAGTCATCAAAATAGCGGATCCCGCTAGGGGCATTATATCCTATGATAAAGAAGAGTTCATTCAGTTATGGGTATCTAACCGAAACGAAGCAACCGGGCAAATTGGTACCATACTATTATTAGAGCCTACTCCTGCCTTTTATGAAAATGAAAACGAAGACGAAAAAGAACGAAAGTTAAGCTGGAGTACAGTTACAAACTATTTACGACAAAGTAAGCATCGGCTTTTTCAAGTAGTGATTTCGCTATTTATAACTTCTTTACTTCAATTGATTTTGCCATTTCTTATGCAAAGCATGGTTGATACGGGAATTAATACACGCGATATTCAATATATAACAGTTGTTCTAATTGCGCAACTTGTACTCACTTTTAGTACTACTGTAGTCAGTTTTATTCGCAACCGTTTACAATTAAAAATATCAAATACTGTTAATATTTCCATTCTTTCTGATTTCTGGATTAAACTAACGCGTTTGCCAATTTCTTATTTTGATAGACATCATGCTGGTGACACTCTACAGCGAATTGAAGATAACAAGAAGGTCCAGTCATTCCTTACAGGACAAACAATAACAACTTTTTTTTCATTATTTAATTTTATTGTGTATTCGATAATCCTCATTTTCTATAATGTGAGTCTATTTGGGATATTCATTGCAGGTACTCTACTTTATTTTGGTTGGATCCAGTCATTTATGAATATCAGACGAAAGATCAATTATGCAACATTCAATATCTCCGCTAAAGAGAGTAGTGCTACACTACAACTAGTGCAGGGCATGCAGGAAATAAGATTAAATAATGCTGAAAAATTAAAACGATGGGAATGGGAAAATATACAGGTAAATGTTTTCAAGCTAAACTTAAAAAGTTTAAACTATAATCAATGGCAATCAGCAGGAGCATTGTTTATTAACCAAGGCAAAGATATTCTTATTAGCTTCATGGTTGCACAATTAGTAGTAAAAGGTCAACTAACTTTCGGAACAATGCTGGCGGTACAGTATATTATTGGCCAGCTTAGTGGTCCAATATCGCAATTTATCGGTCTATATCAGGGCTTCCAGGACGCTAAAATAAGTATGGAAAGATTAAACGAAATACATGCAATAAAAGACGAGGAGTCCCTTGACAATCCCCTATTATCCTACTTTCCCGACACTAAAAATATTGTATTTAAAAAATTTTCATTTTCCTATCCAGGGCCCGATAATGAGCCTGTATTGAATGATATCTCACTTGAGATTCCGGAGGGAAAAGTTACGGCTATTGTTGGTGTGAGTGGGAGTGGAAAAACTACGTTGCTAAAATTACTTTTAAAGATTTATGATCAATATGATGGGGAGATAAGAATTGGCCAAACAAGCTTAAAGCTCATAAGCCCGTCCTTTTGGAGAGGAAAATGTGGTGCTGTTCTTCAGGACGGCTTTATATTTAATGATACGGTAGCGAGGAATATTGCAGTCGGAGATGAAGATATAGATTATGAAAGGCTGTTACAAAGTTGTAAAATAGCTAATATCCTATCTTTTATAAACACAATGCCAAAAGGCTTTAATGCTAATTTAGGGCTCGTAGGTACCGGATTAAGCCAAGGGCAAAAACAAAGAATATTGATTGCTCGGGCTGTTTATAAACAACCCGAGTATTTATTTTTCGACGAAGCTACCAACTCATTAGATGCTAATAACGAAAAAGTGATTGTTGAACAACTGGAACAATTCTTTAAAGGGAGGACAGTGGTAATAGTCGCTCATCGGTTAAGCACGGTAAGGGGGGCCGATAAAATAGTAGTATTAGATAAAGGCAAGATAGTTGAAGAAGGAACTCATACTTCTCTTACAGAAATCAAAGGCTATTATTATGAATTAGTGAAAAATCAATTGGAACTAGGAGCATAAATTAGTTTAAAAATGATGAAAGAAGATATCGTTAACTCAAGTGAAGATTTTGCTCCTAAAAAACCACCAGTTGAGGTAAATCTACGTTCAGAGGTTGTACAAGAGATTATCTCTAGAAGACCTGATTTCATGGAAAAATGGGCGTTATTGTTTTTTTTATTTATAGTGCTTTTAGTTTTTATAGGTAGCTGGTTTATAAAGTATCCCGAGACAATTGATACTCTAGCGTCTATAACGACTCAAAATGCTCCTAAAGAAATTATATCTAAACAAAATGGTCGATTAGCTAAATTATTTGTTCACAATAATGAGCAAGTAAGTAGTGGGCAGGTAATCGGTTGTTTGGAAAGCATTGCTAACCCAACGGAGATAAATAACCTATATAAACAAATTGACAGTAGTATTTCGCTCTTTAACCTGTCCCGTTATAAAGAAGCATCGCAAATCTTTCAAAGACGATGCTCGAATCTTGGCGAAGTGCAGCAAGATTACCAACGATTTCTAGTTGACTTGGAACAATTCAATGATTATGTGGTAAATGGATTCTATTTAAAAAAGAAAAGCCAAATAGAAAATGAGATAAAATCATTAGATATAATAAAAATTGCGATTAAAAAGGAAAAAGAACTGATACAACAGGATGTATTGTTGACAAAAAAAACTCTTGATACAAGTGAGAAAACATTGTATAAGAACCACATATTAAAAGAAGAATTTAGATTGGAAAAAGACAAATATGTGAATAAATTGACAGCAATTCATCAGTTTAATGCTTCATTTATTGAAACTGATCTTCAACAAAGAGTTAAAATAGGGGAACTAGGTCAATTAAATCATGATTTAGAAAGGAAAAAAGTTGATTTTGGTCAGATTCTTCAAACTTTGAAAGCTCAATTGGAAGAATGGAAGAGGAAATATACTCTACAGTCCCCAGTTAATGGAAGGATATATTTCATAAGTGCTTTACAGGAAAATCAATATCTGCATGCAGGTAAATTGCTCGGTTACGTAGAACCAGTTGTTGGGCAGGTTTATGCTGAGACCAAATTGAGCCAATATGCCCTTGGAAAAGTTAATAGAGGTTTATCCGTGCAATTACGGTTTGATGCTTATCCTTATCAAGAACTAGGTTCAGTTGAGGGTAAATTAGATTTTATTTCAAGCGTCCCCTCAGAAAATGGCTTCTTAGCTACTATTAAGTTAAATAAGGGGTTAATGACTAATAATCATAAATTAATTCCCTACAGAAATGGTTTAAAAGCACATGCGATTATTATCACCCAAAAGACTCGATTACTGGATCGTTTATATTCTAATTTCTTTAGATCTACATCGGTAGTTAGTAAATAGCCTATTAACCGCTGATATTCGAGATCGGCTCAGTCCAAAGATATAGTATATAACCATATATGGATTCGTTCTCAGATAGAACAAAAAATAATGTAACATTGTCTTTTAAAAGTCCTATACGAGTAAATCATACATTTAAGTTAGATTATCAAATGTGGAAATGCTTAATTGTTGTTAGCTTTGAAAACTTGTCAAAACACCAAACTACATCTCAACTTATCTTTTGATTAATGGTTTTCAGCATGCGGTCAGTAAACATAAAACCCAGCGCCATAGATCTATATCTATTTTACAGATTATTGCCTATATAAAACATCTTAGAATTATAAGAACGATGGATGTTTAGAGTATCCGGGTGAGGATGCGTATATACAATATCAAAGTTGAGTTTTTGTTGCTTAATTTGTTAGTTCGCATCCAAGGGAGTTACAAAGCTAATATTACGGATGTGTCAATCAGCGAAGGGGGGCCAAAGAGACTGGTTTCTCAACATAATCGTCAATGTGCATTATTTGAACCAATAAATTTATTGGTTCAAATCTACTATTAAGCGCAAATCAGAAAGGAAATGGTTCGATATATGTACAGTAGGGACCTCATAGAAAGGTCTTGCAAATGCAAGACCTTTTTTGTTTAAAAATAGCCTCTACGATAGCATAAGCGCGGTTTTTATATCTAAGTATTCTCATCAGAGGCAAGACATCCATAACTCAGTTTAGCAACAATTTTTGTCGAACTTCACGGTTTTGTGTTACAAATGTGTTACAACGATTCCGTGGCTAATGAAACGTTATCGCTACTTTTAGCATTAAAGTATTTAAACACCACAAAAAGAAAGATGGAACGTACAACGTAAAGGTCTCTATTACCCAGGAAAGAAAGAGAGCCTACATTGATACCACCCATTATGTTACGGAGAGAAAGCTCTCCAAAGATTACGAGGTAAAGGATACAATCATCCTAAAAGACCTCTACAACACACTTGACGAGTACCGTGAAGCAATCTCACGGCTCGGCGTTAAGGTCGATTATATGACAGCCGAAGACATTAAAGTGTTCCTGGAGAAGCGCTCTCAACGGGTTGATTTTCTAGAATTTTGCCTGCTGTATATCGACAATTTAGTAGTTGAAGGCCGCGGGAAAACAGCAACCGGTTTCCGGACGGTTTATTACTCGCTAATTGATTTCCTGGGTGGAATTCGTCTCTTAGCCGAAGAAATTACTCCGCATTTTCTTTTGTCATTTGAGCGCTTTCTACGGTCGCCACCTAAGATCACCCGCTTAAATCAATTTAAAAAGGAGGTCACCATTATGTCTAAGGGCTCAAGTGATGCAGGTGTGCATAACTACATGCACGATTTACGCACGTTGTTTAATGCTGCCCGTAAATACTATAATCGGCCATCACTTGGTATCGGACCCATCCAATTTAGCCCATTCAGTGAATATCAGCTGCCGGAATTAACTGAAACACGCAAACGCAACCTAAGCACAGAGCAGCTTCGAACGTTTATTAAATTCGGACCACCAAAATCCGGTCGAATACGTGTAGCATATGATCTTTTTCTGCTTTCGTTCTACATGTGTGGTATGAACGCCGTCGATCTTTACAATTGCGACTTTAAGATTAACAATGGCAGACTGGAATACGAGCGATCCAAGACTAAAGAAAAACGTAAAGATCGCGCGTTTATCAGCTTAAAAGTTCCTGAGCCGGCTATACCATTAATTGAAAAATACAAGAATCGTTTGCGTTTAGAATATTGCGAGATTGGAAATTTGAACAAGGCTTTAAATAAAGGGTTGAAAACCATAGGTGAATGCATTGGCGTACCCGATCTTTCCTTTTATTGGGGACGACATACATTCGGCAATCTCGCGCGGAATAAATGCCGGAAATCTAAGGATGATGTGGCACTGGCACTAAATCACGTCGATCATGGGCGACGTACTACAGACATTTACCTGGAGAAAGATTGGACTATTGTTGATGAAGTCCAAGAAGCGGTAATTGCGTTTGTCATGGATAGTGAAGCACCAGAACCAAGTGAATTAAATGAGGTGCTGAGTGAGCCACTAAAAGATTTATCGGAAAAATCAACCAATGCCAACCCTGAACAGCAAAGAAAGACTATGCGGATTGCAAGGTAAAGTGCATTTTGTTGACGACGGCTTTAGCAAAAACAGCGTGTTTATGCACTCTGCTCGCGCTGCGCTTCCCTCATCTTGAAGTATACGCCGCATCTATGGCTCAAGCCGCTGCTGTGGATACCGTCCTTGCTATTCATCATGCATGGAATACTAAAACACTGCCGCATGATCTCATCGATCTTAAATATTATTCGGGGGCACAGAGTGAGGTTGTATAAAGCGGATAACAGGGGGCTCCTATGAAGCCTTTTCCTTTCCCCCTAATTCCCTACAAAGACGTTGCTGCTATGGCGGCAAAAAACGCTCCTCCAACTCATATCTTTTGTCAACTCCATAGGAATATCGTGTTTATAGCTATCGCAAAGAAAATACCGGCACTCCATAAGTATCTCCTCTTCCAAGCATATATCAAATCTTAATTCTATATTAGTTTCAAACAAACAGCCTTTATGAAAAGCTCTATTTTCCTGTTATTAATCATAATATCAATTACTGCCAATGCACAGCAAACCAAGCACAAAAAAGCCATTATTGTGCTTACCTATGATGATGGTTTAGCTTCGCAGTTAAACGTAGCTATTCCCCAGCTTGATTCGGCGAACCTTACCGCTACATTCTTTTTAACCGGCAACATGACCGAAACTTCATTACCCCGCTGGCGCCAGGCAGGTAAAAAAGGTTACGAACTGGCTAACCATACCCTGTACCATCCGTGCCTGCTAAACGTAAAAGCTAATCCTGCCAACAATTCGGCTAATTATACGCCATACATTATGGTTCGTGAAATAAAGGAAATGAACACCCTGCTTTTCGCTCTCGACGGCAAAACGGGTAGCCGTACCTATGCCTACCCATGTACAGAACTTGAAGTTGGCGGCCGGAACTATGTTGACACGCTCCGCAAAACAGGACTTGCCAAATACGCCCGCATAGGCGGAGGCTCCGATGCGGTGATTACTGATTTTAAGAACCTCGACCCGCTAAAAGTACCCTCGTGGGGCGTACCAGGGAATCAGGTAACTGGTGATGCCCTGATAGATTTTGTGAAGAAAGTACAGCAAAGTGGTGGCCTTGGTATTTTTATGTTTCATGGCGTAGGCGGCGATTACCTGATTACCCCGGCTGATGCACACCGGCAACTACTTAAGTATTTAAGCCAACACCGAAACGAAATTGAAGTAACAACTTTTATAAAGGCTATGGACGAGGTGATGATGGCAGCTAAATAATTACGCTATGAGGTTGATAATATCGGCCATGCCGACTTCGTCCTTCATGATATGGCCAATTTAAATTGACCACTTTTAGTCCTTAAGTTCAGGATTTTCCGATCGGGAAGCAAATTGGCGAAGTGGGGTCAACACAATTGGTTTTTCCGCAATGTTTCGACCTTGAAAATTTACAAAAATGATTAGCTGGCATTTACCAAAAGAAGCTTAGTGGTAGTGTTTGAAATGTCAATTGGTATTTGTTTAATATCAGTATTAGTTTGTTTATCTTTGTGTTTTATGCAAAAAGAAGTATTCACATATTATAGTTTAGCGATTGGAATGATTGCCTAATTCCGGGTGTCTTGTTTCTAAAATTGCCGACTTGGTAGTCTCCGAATTACCAAAGGCGATTTGTATGTAGCAAACCATTCGGATGATAGAGATTTAAGCAAATTTATTTCGTCATTTTAAATTATATGTAGTGAATAACTTATCATTATATGGTTGGAACGATTCTCTGTTCCAACTTAAACAAACCTCACAATACAAACATCTTTTTCATGGCCGCGTTTCTGCAGTAAACAGAATTAATTATGAAGTTATCACGGAGATCGGCTTGCTGGTATGCGAACTTAGTGGTAATTTACTTTATGGAAGGTCATTATTTGAACGTCCATGTACAGGCGATTGGATTATCTTTCAACCTTTTGACGATAACAAAGGAATAATCGTTGATATTTTACCGCGTAAACATACGCTGTACCGAAGAAAGAGCGGTACAATATCAGACAGGCAGGCCATCGCGTCCCATGTTGATAAGGCATTTATCGTACAAAGCCTCGATGCAAATTTCAACGTTCGCCGAACGGAGCGTTTCATGGTTCAGGTATTAAAAGAAAATATTCAGCCCGCGTTGATACTTACTAAATCTGATCTGGAGTTTAGTCGCCATCAAGTAGACGAATCACTGAAACATATTGTCCGCCAAATGTCGATATTTTTCACAACTATTCTTTCTCCCGAAACAATACTTCCTGTACGAAAATTTATCAGGCAGGGAGAATCGATCGTATTTGTAGGATCATCAGGGGTTGGAAAAAGTTCTTTAATCAACGTATTGTGTGAACGGGCCGTATTCTTTACATCTGAAATAGGCAATTCATCAGGCAAAGGGCGACATACCTCAACCCGAAGAGAAATGGTACTGATGGATGATCGTGGTATTTTAATCGATACGCCGGGAGTAAGAGAATTTGGTTTAGCTTCGGACAGCCCAGAGGCATTAGCGGATATATTTGCTGTTTCTGATTTTGCAGGGTCTTGTCGTTTTCATAATTGTACTCATGTCGATGAACCCGGTTGTGCAGTTGTCGAAACTGTAAACAATGGTCTTTTAGAACAGGAAGTGTACCATAGTTATCTCAAATTGCGAAAAGAATCCAGGCGTTTTTCTATTTCTGAACATGAAAAACGAAAAAGAGATAAATCTTTTGCTAGAATTTCAGATGAAGCTAAGAGAATAAAGAAACGTTGATTTTTCCATTATTCAGTACAGGTGCTCTACTAGTGGAACACCTGTACTAGCTATCCTTTCATATATGGTATGAAACCATGAAAAACAAACACTTATTTAACTCAACATTGCATATTCACAGGCATTACGAGATAAAATGTACGCATTAGTGGGAATTATTCGATAAATCATAACCTTATGCAGTTGAAAAAGTCCTAAATTTTCCAGGTAGTCACATTGGTAAACTCCCCTCCCCTGCGTAAACTATTATATTCCGCATCTTCAGCTATATTCTTCTGCTGTTTTGATTACATCCGTCTTTACTTAGAATATGCCTTCTGCCGGGATTTAGGCTACATATTTGACAGTTTAGCCTAACCTATAGCCAATGGCATTAGCGACCTTTGTATCATGGAAAACAATATCGAAGGGAAAGTAGTCGTCATAACCGGTTCCAGCAGTGGAATTGGTGAAGCGACTGCGATCATGTTGGCGGCGCGGGGTGCAAAAGTAGTTTTGGGCGCCCGTCGTAAAGATCGATTAGAAGATTTGGTTCGCCGGATCAAAGCGGCAGGTGGCGAAGCAGTCTATTGGGTGACCGATATCAAAAAAGGCAATGATTTGGTGCAATTGGTTAGTCTGGCCAGCGAAACTTACGGGCGCTTAGACGTAATCGTAAACAACGCCGGAATCGCCCGTCTGTCGAGGATCGACGATATTCAGGTAAGCGATTGGGAAGAAATGATCGATGTCAATCTCAAAGGAACCCTGTATGGTATCGCAGCGGTCTTACCAGTTTTTAAAAAACAAGGTTTTGGCCATATCATCAATATCATATCAACTTCCGGTATAAAAATTGTGCCCTTGCAAGGTGTATATGCCGGCACCAAGAATGCGGTGCGTACCATCACCGAGGCCTTGCGTCAGGAGTCGGACGGACGATACCGTGTAACGGGGATCTCACCTGGTTTTGTCAATACAGAACTGACGGATCATATTAAAGATGAAGCAGCCAGGTTAGCCATTAAGGAAAAGGCAGCACAAATCGCGATCACTCCTGATGCAATAGCCGGTGCGGTGGCCTATGCTATTAGCCAGCCGGATAATGTCGAGGTGGGTAACGTTGTTGTCCGGCCAAGTGTACAGGATTAAATTAAACTTAATTTAGCACGAATCATGAGACCTACACAGCAGCCTGTTATATTTAAAACCATCTCTGAATTGATGCGGGGAATGGATATGCCCAAACCCCTGCATCCTTTGATCGCTGTGGTAAATTACGATGTTACCAAGGTCAGCCGTGAATACGCAGGGAGAAGCTTTCTGATTGACTTTTATAAAATCTCCTTTAAGCAAAATTTTAGCGGCCAGGTTAAATATGGGCAGGGCTATTATGACTTTGAAGAAGGCGGCCTGGCTTTTTTAGCGCCAAATCAACTGGTTACTATGACAGGGGATGAAAGCAGTTACGAGGGCTATACGCTGTATTTCCATGCTGATCTCATCCGCAATTACCAATTAGACAAAAACATGGATCAGTATGGTTTCTTCGCCTACGCAATAAATGAAGCCTTGTTTCTTTCTGATAAAGAGAAGAAAGTAGTTGGTAGCCTGTTTGAAAGTATTGCTGCCGAACTGGATAATAATACTGACGCATTTAGTCAGGATGTGTTGGTTTCCCAGATTGAATTACTGCTTAATCACAGTAATCGATTTTATAACCGGCAGTTCCTTACCCGAAAAACTGTTAATAATGACCTGATCAGCCAAATGAATAGCTTCCTGACTATTCGCTTCACAGATCACATAGGCGGGATACCTACTGTTCAGGAGGTTGCTGAACATCTCAACATTTCGCCACGATATCTCACTGATATGCTCAAATCAGTAACAGGCCAAAGCACACAGCAACATATTCATGACCGGTTAATAGCAAAGGCTAAGCTGATGCTAACAACTACCCGTATGAACATTGCCGAAATCGCTTACCAATTGGGCTTTGAACACCCCCAATCTTTCAATAAATTATTTAAACAAAGCACCAATCTTTCGCCAAACGCTTTCAGGAAATCCTTCAATTAATATTTTATTGACCGCTAGCTCCTAACTTAAGCAGCCCCATCTCCGGTTGGACTAACTTCTATGTTGTAGTTATAAAAAATTAATCCGATTTAAAGTTATTAGCTGTCAGACTAAATCTTAACTTTTACAGATAACTGATGGGGCTGGATACATGCAATATCTGTGAATCCAATTAATTAGTGTATCGTATAATCCTTTACGTCCACTTCCGATAATCTGAAATATCCATAAGCGAAGTTTGCGAAATGAGTCTGATTGATGATATTTCCTCTCACCGAGCCTGGTATTGTTTGAAACGGGCCAGACTCGGCCCCGGACGCTGCTAACAATTTTCTGAAATAATTATAATATCTCTTGGAAATTCCGTACAGCCTAATGTTGATCAAGTCTCCGGCTTTCAGGTCCTTGTCAGAAAAATATTCCTGCATCAGGTTGCCTTGACTGTTCTCATCATCTTTGGCTTTATAATCCGGAAACACTGATACAGGGGACAGAATACGGTGCAGATAATAATTTTCCTCATTGCCATTATCCTGATAGTGGTATTTGATTTCCACTTCATCGCCCCCAAATCCGCCGGTATTACTCTGTTCAATATTATTTTCAATATCCGGCACACCTATACAAGTTTCGGTTGCAGTATAAATCTCCCCATTTAAGACTACTTTTAATGTATAAGTTTCCCCGATAACCGGATAAAAACTGGAGCAGTTATATTCTCCTGTACCGGGAGTTTCTATAAAGCTAAAAACAGTATTTGCTGAATTTGTTATAACTATATCCGCTCCTGAAACTGTTGGGAATGCTGTATTGTAATACCCCGTTGTGGTGGAGAGTTTGATTTTCTGCTCATTGCCTGTCGTTCCCTTTACCCAATCAATCGATGCGTCAATCACCAATTTGGGTTCTACTCTCTCTAAATCCACTTGCACTACTTTTGTGCAAGACAGAAGACAAAAACAGCACGGAACTAACAGGTATTTAAGTATATTTTCCATTTTTATATGATTAGAATTAAAATTTGAAATTATAAGTCACACCCGGAACGATACCGAAAATCGATATCCTTTTTGCTTCGCTCAATCCTGTGTCCCTGTTTTGCTCGAACATAATAGATGCAGCGTTGCTTCTATTGTAAACATTGTAAATACTGAACACCCATTCGCTTTTCCACCTTTTTTTGCTGTCAGGTTTTGGTGTGTATGTTGCCGATAAATCCAAATGATGATAAGCAGGAAGCGAATTAATATTTCGCTGTCCGTAATTCGCAATCGTAATTCCTTGATATTGATATTTACCGATGGGATAGGTTGCAGCTTTCCCCGTTTGGTAGGTAAAAATGCCGCCAAAACTCCATTTTTTCATCAGTTGATAAGCGGCTGTAAGAGAAAAGTTATGCGTTTTATCGTAGTTGGCACGATACCATTCGCCGTTGTTAATGCCAGGTTCTTCTGCATTTCTTCCCGGTGTGCGCTGCTCTGCTTTAGAAAGTGTGTAAGAAAGCCAGCCCGTCAGTTTTCCGGTATTTTTCTTCAGCATCAACTCAAGTCCGTAGGCCCTTGCCTCGCCGTTCAGCATTACCTGTTCTATGGCTTTTTGGGCAATCAACTCGGCGCCATCAATGTAATCTGCTTTGTTTTTAATTTTCTTATAAAAAGCTTCTGTTTCCAAAGAATATTTTCCATTGCTGAAATTTCTGAAATAGCCCAATGCAACCTGGTCAAGAATTTCGGGTTTCAAATATTGGTCGCTCGGCGCCCAAATATCAAGTGGAGAGACGGAAGCTGTGTTGGAAATTAAATGGATATACTGGCTCATCCGGTTATAACTCGCCTTAACGGATTGGTCGTCATTTAAGGCATAAGAAACTGCCAAACGAGGTTCTAAATTTCCAAAACCGATAATCTTTTTGTTTTTATTGTAATGTGTTATACCCGTAGGCGTCCCTTCCTCATAAATTTGCAAATCCGGATTGAAAATTACTGCCTGATCATTGGCATAATTATTTACATTCTGTTCCCCCAATCGTTGAAAATTGCTATATCGCAATCCATAGTTCAATGATATTTTATCTGTGAGTTTTTGCTCGGCACTGATATACAATGCATTTTCCCAGGCATATTTTTTTTCAATCTGGTCAGCATTGATAGACGATGTAGTATCAATAGGTTTTATTGTGCCTGGATTGAACTGGTAATAGATAGAATTGACGCCATAATTCAAAACCAGCTTATCAGACAGATGATTGCTAAAATCGTATTTAAAATTATAATTGCGAATGTCTGATGCCCAATCAATGCCGACATATTTTATCTTCAGGCCATAATCGTACTTACTGTAAATGACCGATGCATTGGAGAAAAAATTCTCGGAAAACATATGATTCCAACGGAGATTAAAGAATGAGTTCCCATAATTGTTGCTGAAAAAATTGCTGAAATCCATTTTATCCTTGCCGAAATATCCTGAAAGGAAAAGCCTGTTATTGTCATTGACCTTATAATTCAGTTTAGCATTCAAATCATAAAAAGAAACAGAATTGGGATTGTCTGCCAGTTTCAGAAACAAATGAACATAAGAAGCACGACCAGCAACTACGAAGGAGCTTTTATCTTTTACAATGGGGCCTTCTGCCAATAATCTGCTCGAAACCACTCCAATTCCACCATTTATGTGATATTCTTTGTTATTCCCTTCTTTTTGATAAATATCCAAAACAGAGGAAGTACGCCCACCGAAATTGGCAGGTATTCCACCCTTATACAATTTCAAATCTTTAATCACATCCGCATTGAAAACGGAGAAAAAGCCAAACAGGTGGGATGTATTGTATACAACAGCTTCATCCAGCAAAATCAAATTGCCGTCAACCGAACCACCCCTAACGTTAAAGCCTGTTGATCCTTCCTGTGCATTGGAGACTCCCGGAAGTTGCAGAATAGCCCTCAAGATATCAACCTCGCCCATAACCGCTGGCATCTTTTTGATGGTGGAGACAGAGAGTTTATTCACACTCATTTCAGGTTTTTGGATGTTGCTTACTGAACTATTGTATTTTATTACTACTTCATCCAGCATTTTGCTTTTTTCAAGCATGAAAAAATCTTTCTTCATATTTTTCATCAGAATAATGTGTTCCTCAATATTTTCAAATCCTACATAGCTGATAACAATGGTATATTTTCCTTTGGGCAGGGTGATAGAATAAAAGCCATAGGCATTGGTAACTGTGGAGATCTTTGCTTCAGGAATGAAAATGCTTGCACCGCTTATGGTTTCGGTGCTTGTTTTTATGGTGACTATTCCACTCAATGTGGCTTTCTCCTGGGAATAGGCCCCGAACGAAATGTTTATAACCAGCAGTGTACAAAAGATCTTGTATCTCATCTTTTAAAAATTGATTTGTGATTGGGATACAAAACTATTCCTTTGGACAACCGCCTTTTTCAAATTATACCAAACGCGGCGGCTTTTATAGCAAAGTATGGCGGTACTCTACAAAACATATTTCTTATTTTTTGCGTATTTACTATGCTTCCTGCTTCGTATAAAAAGCACACACTTTCGTATAAAAGTAAATCAGATCATAGCCTTGAATGTTAACTTTGTTTAATACAACTTATAAATGAATGATTTTACCCATCAGCAGCTTATTAGGGAAAACGTTTTTTTTCGTTTCCTAATTTCACCTAGCTACAGGATATACAGGCATCTGCTGCTCATTATTTTTATAGGTATTGTGTTGTACAAAAGCACTTCGGTAATTGACAACCCGGTAATCGTATTTGTATATTTTATTATATTATTCTATGCAAATATGTATGTGCTGGTGCCAAAGCTTTTGTTCAGGAATAGAAACATTGATTACTGCTTATCAGTGATCGGTATACTGATTGCGTTAGCTGTTTGTGGCTATTTTTTCAATCCTTTTGATAAAGAACATGGGCTGCATATCCCACTGTTTTCCTTCCTCACAGTACTGCTGTTAGCTGCTTCAGCTTCCGTAAAATTATTTCAGAAGGGAATGATGGACAAGCAATTGATCTACGAACTGGAACAGTCGAAAACTTATGCTGAATTAGAACAACTGAAAAACCAAATCAACCCTCATTTTTTGTTTAATATGCTGAACAATGCCAATGTTCTGACGAAGAAAGATCCGGATAAAGCCTCGCTGGTTTTAATGAAGCTGAGCGATTTACTTCGCTATCAACTGTATGACAGCGCAAGAGATAAGGTGCTGTTGACTTCGGATATTCATTTCCTGGAAGACTTCTTAAATTTGGAGAAGGTAAGGCGATATAGTTTTGATTTCCTGATTTCAAAAGAGGGAGATTTGAGCGGTTTGCAAATTCCTCCTTTGCTGTTCATTTCGTTTGTAGAAAATGCTGTTAAACACAACAACGATGTAGCAAAACCGTCTTATGTAAACCTGTATTTCGATGTCAGGAACGATGAACTTTTCTTTAAATGCATCAACTCCAAACCCATGCTTAAATCCGTTAATAATACAAGCGGATTAGGCTTAACAAATGTAAAACGAAGACTGGAACTTTTATTCCCGGCAACACATAGTTTAAAAATCGAAGATGATCCAGAAAGGTATTGCATAACCTTAACCATAAAGCTATGACTTGCATATATGGCCGGAGCCTATTTCGGACTTGTAAAAAAAGAATTCAAATAACACAAACCGTTATTTGATTATATAGTAAAAAGTATAAAATTATGAACTGTATTATTTTAGATGATGAACCATTGGCAGGAGAAGCCATAGAGATGCTGATTAACCAAACTAATGATTTAGATTTAATTGGTTTGTTTAATAGCCCCGAAACCGTCACAAATTTTATAGAAAACAATACAGTTGAATTAATCTTTCTTGACATCCAAATGCCGGGAATTAACGGAATTGAATTTGCCCGAACTATTCCGAAAGACACGTTTGTGATTTTTACAACCGCCTATTCTGAATTTGCTACCGACAGCTACGAAGTAGATGCGATTGACTACCTGATAAAACCCGTAAAATTAGAACGTTTCCAAAAGGCTGTAGAAAAAGCACACATCTACTCCAAATTATTCAAAGCGGATTACGCAAATAACAATATCGAAAAAGTAGCAGACGACTTTTTCTTTGTGAAAGCAGACCGAAGAATTTTTAAAGTCTATTTCAATAACATACTTTTTATCCAAGGTTTAAAAGATTATGTCGTGATGCACAGCGAAAACCGGAAAGTAATTACGGCGATGAATATCAAAACTATTTGCGATCAATTGCCCAAAGATATGTTTGTGAGAGTAAGTAAGTCCTACATCGTCAATGTTAAGCATATCAGTTCTGTGGATAATAACACGGCGTACATAGGTACAAACGAAATCCCTATCGGAAGTATTTATAGGGATTTCTTTTTCAGTAAATTTGTAACAAAAAAAATTGCGGGCAGGTAATTTGCAAAGGCAGTACATTCTATTTTACGTTGGCTACTTTTCCCCAGAGATAAAATTTCACAAACCGTGCCTTGAAGTTGATTGATTATTGATGAATGTAACCCCTTGTGTTGTCTATTGGGTAGTTATTTTTAACACCAAATATAATATCTTCTTAAACTTAATTGGATAAACCACGATAAATTGCCCTGCTATTGATTTTAATTACATAACATATTTTTAATACATTGGTAACGAAAGCTTGATTTATTTATATAATCTTGTGCACCAATTATATGAGCCAGTACCAGCAGCAAACTGATGCAGAATTGATGATGTCCTTGCGACAAGGCGACAGCCATGCTTTTACTGAAATTTATAACCGGTACTGGAAAAAATTACTGGCTATTGCGTATAACCATAGTCAAAATAAAGTAATAGCCGAAGAAATTGTACAGGAAGTTTTTATTAGCCTGTGGCACAGGCGCGAGGTTTTAAATGTAGATGTGCTGAATGCTTACCTGGCTACTGCGGTCAGGTTATCTGTTTTCAAACAATATCATCGCCAGAAACGAAAGGATGAAATAGCTGAACAAACTGCTGGTTCTGTTATTACAACCTGCGATGAAGAAATGGTGTATGTTAAATTTCTGCAGCAATATATTGATGGCATAGTAGAAGAATTACCTGAGAAATGCCGCCTGGTATTTAAGTTAAGTCGGAAAGAAGGTTTGAGCATACCTGAAATAGCTGAAAAAATGAGCATTGCCGAAAAAACGGTTGAATCACATCTAACAAAAGCCTTGAAAACCCTCAAGCTCAAATTGAATCACACCGGTTTATGGTTAATTATACTCACCAAAATTCTTATTAAATAAGATTTCTTTTTAGTTTCCGTGATTTTTCTCTTTTAATGGAACATCTTTTTCACTTATGAGGGCACGAAAAGAAACCTTTTGCTTCAAAACACATGATATAAGCCATGTGGAATGCTGCTCATATTTACCTTCCAACAGACCTATTTCTCCTTGAAAAAGTTCAGTAGCTCATTCGCTATTTTTTGTGGACTTTCACTATTGTCTGCTGCTAAATGCCCCAGTTTTTCAAATACAACCAGCTTGGCATGTGGTATTAAAGCTTGTAACTGGTCAAGTGTCAGTTTGAGGTATTTTTGACTCTTTGAACCGCCGAGCAATAATACGTCCGCCTGGATATTGCTTGCTTTCTCTAAAAGTGACCCCGACTCTCTCACAAGAATGCGATCATGATGAAAAGTGGGAATCAATTCCTGCAATGGTAGCTCATTTTCATTTTTAGTCTTCATTTGGGCTTTCATCATCATATTCACCAAGGGCGCTGTAACAAAGCCCGGCAGCAAGCTTATAAATGAACTATCGCCAGTTCCTTTAAGAATAGCGATGAATGCCTTTCCTAAATTTCCTTTTTTGATCGCATATTCATAGGTTGTATCCAGTTGTTTGAATGGATTTCCATTTACAGGAATTGGCGGCTCGTAGAGTGCGAGTTTTTTTATACCAGGCTCCAGCAAAGCTGTTTGCAGCGTAATGATCGCTCCTGAACTCAATCCGAAAATATAATGTGTGCGGGTATGTTGGATTAATGCCATGATATCTGCCGCTTCAGACAGCAGATTGTCATTATCACCGTATGCGCCGCTTAGCCCGCGGCCCCGTCTATCCGGGACATAAACCGTAAAACTGGCTGATAATGCTTTAGCGAGTTTTGTAAAATTCAAAGATGACTGAAGCGCGCCATGTACAAGCATTACGCTCGGTCCGGTTCCAATATACCTATAACCGATTTTCGTACCATCCGAAGATGTAATAAAATCTGTTTCAAAATCTGTTAAAAGCTCCATAAGTAAATTGGAAGAAAAATTAGATAGCCATGTTAAGGTAATTACTAGCTCGGTATTATAATACGGAGATAGCGAATGTAGTTATTAATCGTATTTTATCTTCCATAATATGCCATCATAAGTAAAAAAGATGTGCCATTAAAAGAGAAAACTCAGAGCTTCTGAAAAAAGTGTTAATCAACTAAGGGTAAGCATGCTCATTATGGTACATATCTATAAAACCATAAAACCCATAGTTTGGAAAACAATATACATCACCTTATTGAAAAATATCTGGATGGCAGCATCAGTCCATCCGAGGAAAAACAATTGATAGATTGGTATCAAAACAGTAACGAGGCAGATACAGAATGGGTATCAGAAAATACAGATGAAGAAGAACAGGTGCGCATACGCATACTCATGCAGGTGCATCAACAAACCGGCATTCCGGTAACCGGGGCGAAAACTGTGAAACGGCTTTGGTACCGGATAGCTGCGGCGGCATCTGTGCTACTATTTCTGGGTGTTGCATCATACCTTATTTATCCGCTGATACACCAATCATCCCCGCAAGCAGTTACCGCACAATTAGTGAATGATATTGGCCCGGGTGGTAATAAAGCGATATTAACACTGGATAACGGGAAAAAAGTGGTGCTTGAAGATGCTAAAAATGGAATGATATCCAGACAAGGCAGCACCCTGGTAAATAAAACAAGCAGCGGAAATCTGTTGTATAATGTAATCAATAATGAAGAAACCGCAGTAGTTTATAACACGGTGAGTACCCCCTATGGCGGCCAATACCAAGTTACTTTACTGGATGGCACCAAAGTTTGGCTCAACGCAGGTGCATCATTGCGTTTCCCGACATCATTCCCCGGGCACGAAAGAAATGTAGAACTTAACGGGGAGGCATATTTTGAGGTTGCTAAAGACAAAACCAAGCCATTTTTTGTAACAGTAAATACGCCATCCGGTAAATCAATGACCGTTCAGGTGTTGGGTACACATTTTAATGTAAATGCTTACCCCGATGAACAGCACAATATTACTACGCTACTGGAAGGCTCGGTAAAAGTAAATTATGAACAGGAAAATGTCTTGCTGATTCCTGGTAAGCAGGCTGTGTTAAATAAGGCTTCGGGTAAAATGAACATTCGGGATGCTGATACTGAAGAAGCTACAGCCTGGAAAAATGGCTATTTCTTATTTAATAATGACAAGGTAGAAAACATTATGCGGCAAATCTCCCGCTGGTATAATGTAGAAATCAATTATCAGGGAGATGTTTCCAAAAAAGCTATTGGCGGTAGTGTATCACGTTTTAAAAATGTTTCTGAAGTGTTGAAGATGCTGGAATTGACAGGGGCCGTACACTTTAAAATGGAAGGGAGGAGGATCACGGTTATGCCTTAATAAATACACAAACATATTAAGGGATTAAAATAAAACAACCGGGAAGCCTGGAACGCTCCCCGGTAAAACCGCTAAAGCGGATAGTTTGAGTTAATCCTGCGCAAGACAAGTTTACATATAGCAATTGTACCCACAATTACCTGATTTTAAAACCCAAACATTCAAATGTAATGAAATTTTACGTACCCGATGTATGCCATGAAAAACATGGTACTGCATACAAAAAAATCCTGTTGATTATGAAACTGACCATTGTTTTAATGATAGCAGCTTTTATGGAGGTAAGCGCCTCCAGCTATGCCCAAAAGATAGCGCTATCAACTAAACAAATCACCTTCGAAGATTTATTTCGTCAGATACGCAGGCAAACCGGTTATAATATTTTATGGGATGCCGAAATTTTAAAAGATGCCAAACCCGTAGATATACAGGTAACTAATGCATCCGTTGAAGAAGTACTTCAAAAAAGCTTCGCCAATCAACCTTTTACTTATACCATCCGACAAAATACTGTTGTGGTGATACGCAAACCGGAAACAACAATCGTCGTTAAAGGACGGGTCACCGACATCAATAAACAGCCATTGCCTGGAGTCACGGTAAGACTTAAAGGTTCCCAAATCGGAACAGCGACACACTCCGACGGCACTTATGCTATTAATATAACTGGTACAGAGGGGGTATTGTCATTCGAATATATGGGATATACCACTAAAGAAGTGCCTATTAGCGGGCAAACCATTATTGATGTACAATTGGAACAAACCTCATCACAATTGAACGAGGTGGTGGTAGCGTACGGTAGGCAAACCTCCCGCGATATAGTAGGTTCGGTAGCGAAACTTTCATCTGTTGACATCAAGGATCAGCCAACCGGAACATTTGCCGAAAGACTGGAAGGTAAATTACCGGGTACCCAGGTAGCGCAAACCACCGGTCGACCCGGACAAGGAATGGACCTAAGGATACGTGGCGCCGTATCATTATCATCCAATGTGCGGCCGTTAGTTGTAGTTGACGGGCAGCCAATGCTAGGTGATCCTGATAATATCAACAATATTAACCCCGATGAAATCGAATCGTTTAGTGTTTTGAAGGACGCTTCATCAACAGCCTTATATGGTTCAAGAGCGGCCAATGGGGTTATCATGATCACCACCAAAAGGGGGAAACCTGGCGCTACGCAGATAAGCTTTAATTCCTATTACGGGATCTCCTCACTCATGCGCGAACTGATCCCCCCGGTAATGAACGCCACTCAATTGGCTACCTACATGAAAGGTTTTTATGAAGATAAGATCAAATATGAAGGTTACACAGGCGGTATACCAGCCGTATATCAAAACCCTGAACAATATGGCGCTGGAACCGATTGGTTCAATGTATTAACCCGAAATGCTCCTGTACAAAACTATAGCTTATCTATCACCTCCGGTGGCGAAAAGTCGTCCTTCAGTGTGGTCGGCGGTTATTTTAACCAGGAGGGTATTCTTAAAAATACAGGTTACAAGCGTTTCTCGTTACGTGTTAACGGCGACATCAATCTTGGTAAAAGTGTTAAGGTAGGCTTTGGCGTGGCGCCATCTATGCAGCTGGAACATAATAACAGACAGGGTGTAGGATTTAATGTTGATGGCCAACGGGCTATTTTTGCATCCGCATCCATGATGCCAACCATGGGTTCGCCTTATAATCCGGATGGTTCCCTGGCATTGGGTATTTCAGGTTTTACCAATCAGTTTGTATGGGCAAACCCATTAAGGCAGCTATTAGAAACTAAGGATGATGCTAACCGTCTACGTGTATTGGCCAATGTATTTACAGAAATAAAATTGGTTGATCATTTAACCTTTCGCACATCAGGCAGTGCTGATATTGGAAACATGACCCGCAACAGGTTTATTCCGTCCACTTCAATAGGTGGTTTTAACGCTTTGCCTATTGAAAACCCACCACCGGGCAACAATACTGCTTTGGGCGAAGCACTTAATAATAATGATTATGCCTGGCTGAATGAAAATACATTAAACTACCAGAATCATTTTGGTAATGATCATTCACTACAAGTATTAGGAGGTTTTACCTTGCAACGCTCAACGGGTTTTGCCAGCGATATGGTTGGTCGCGATTTTCCGGATAACAGCGTACCTTATTTAAGTGCCGCTACACGTTTTACTACCAATACTTCAAGCTTTAACGCCTGGACGTTAATGTCGTTTTTAGGACGTGTAAATTACAGTTATAAAGATCGTTACCTTTTGCAAGCCTCTGTAAGAAGAGATGGCTCGTCGCGCTTTGGAGATAACCATAAATGGGGCACTTTCCCTTCAATCGGTGCAGGTTGGGTAGCCAGCGATGAAGCTTTTCTAAAGCATGTACCGAGTTTAAGTCTCCTGAAAATAAGGGCCAGCTATGGTCTTACCGGTATGAATGAGATCGGCAACTATACCACGGCGGCAAGTATTGGTAATGCCAATTATACTTTTTCAGGCGGCCTTTCTCCCGGAAAAGTACAAAACAGCCTGAGTAACACAAATTTGGCCTGGGAACGCAATAAGCAGCTGGATATCGGCTTTGATTTAGGACTGTTTGACGACCGTATCAGTTTTACTTATGACTATTATAATAAATTGACCTCTGGGTTGTTGTTTGTAGTTCCTGTTCCGCAGTCTTCTGGATTTAGCAGTGTGCAGGACAACCTGGGCGATATCAGCCAATGGGGGCATGAGTTTACTTTAAATACTAAAAACCTGACCGGCGCTTTCAAGTGGAACACGAGCTTTAATATCTCATTTAACAGAAACATTGTTAAACGGATCGGACTGAATAATATTTCTTTTGCCGGGACGCCTACTACTTCGCTAAACGAATTTACGGATTACCGGACACTCGTTGGTAAGCCGGTGGGCCAGTTTTATGGCTATATATTTGACGGAATATTCAAAAATCAGGCTGAAGCAGATGCCGGCCCTAAATATTACGGAACAGGTTCTACTACACTTTCCCAGGCAGGTACAGTCAGGTTCAAAGACTTAAATGGCGACGGAAAGATCACTTTTCCAGAGGATCAGACCGTAATCGGTGATCCAAATCCCAAATTTATTTTTGGCTTCAGTAACACATTCCAATACAAAAACTTCGATTTGAACATAGCCATGTCGGGCACTTATGGTAACAAATTGAAAAACGGCATGGAAGAAAGCACTTATAACCTGGATGGTGTGTTCAATGGACCGCCAGAATTGCTGAACCGCTGGCGCTCTGAAACGGATCCTGGCGATGGCCGGGTTGCTCGTACTCTAGCTAATACTACTGCGGCCTATCGCACCGATAATACACTGTTTATCCATGATGCATCACATCTCACTATTAATAATATCGCACTCGGGTACACTTTTAAAAAATTCAGAACGCCCTATATTAAGAGCCTTAGAGTGTATACCTCAGTACAAAACGTCTACATCTTCACGAGCTATCCTGGTAACCCCGAGGTGAGTGCCGGCGGCCTTGCTTTTGTAAATCAGCAAGGGCAGGACCTTGGCGCTTATCCACTTCAACGGACGTTTACATTTGGTTTAAACCTTGGCCTTTAAATATTACCGAAATGAAAAAGATTACATATTTAATAATAGTGATGCTGAGTTTAGTGCAGCTGTCATGTAAAAAGTTCCTGGACGAAACAAACCCCAACAATGTTACACTGAATAGCTACTTTAAAACTGAAAATGATTTTAACCTGGCAGTGAGTGGAGCTTACAGTCAATTGCGAGGACTCTATAACAATAAAAGTGCCTGGACAATGGGCGAAATGCGTTCAGATAATACGCATTATGATTATAAATCATCTGACCAGGCCGTGGCTACCACTAATCGTTATGCTGTAGCTGATTTCCTGGATGATAAATATAATAATCAAACACCTGCCAAATGGAACTCTGGTTTTAACGCGGTATCAGCAGCGAATGTGATCATAGATCACATTGATGATATTACCTTGTCGGATGCCAGCCGAAATTCTATTTTGGGCCAGGCTAAATTTATACGCGCCCTGGTGTATTTTGACCTGGTGCGTTACTACGGCGGACTGCCCATCTATCCGCATGCGCCCCTCAGTCGTGAAGAAACCTATATTCCTCGCTCGTCAGTACAGGATGTGTATAATCTGATCATTGCTGATGCAACTGATGCCGCGGCTAAACTGGGTGCGACTACCTTTCCGCAAACCGGGCGTGCCACAAAAGGTGCGGCATTGACCTTGCTGGGTGATGTATATGTCACTACCAAAAGGTATGCCCAGGCGGAAGCCGCTTTAAAGCAAGTGATTACCATGGGCTATAGCCTGTTTCAGAATTATGGTGATGCTTTTCAACTGGCTAATAAAAACGGTATAGAGTCGGTATTTGAGATACAATTTAATACATCCCTGGCTATTCCACAGGCTAATACAGCTGCTTCGGTTTATAACTTTTTGCCTCGTATGGTCAATACCCTGGTGGTTACCGGGGTAAGCTTTAATAGCATTACCGATGTAGGCGGCTTTAATACCCCGACACAAGATCTGATCAGCGCTTATGAATCAGGGGATCAGCGCCTTGATGCTTCCATTGCAATGGCTGAAGGCACATTTAACGCGACCGATGATTTTACGGCTACTGCTGTAAAATCATCAGTTGGTTATACTGCACCGGCTGGTAAAGTAGGCCGGCCATTTCCTAAAAAGTTTTTGCACGCACATGCTATAGGCAATCAAACTAATGATGATTGGCCGGTTTACCGCTACTCAGAAGTTTTGCTGCTGCTGGCCGAAAGTCTAAACGAACAAGGCAAATCAGCCGAAGCCTTGCCTTATCTTAATCTGGTAAGAGCACGTGCCTTTGGAGATGCTTCGCATAACATTACTACAGCAGATCAGTCAGCATTAAGAGCCACACTTTTAAAGGAGCGTCGCGTGGAATTGGCTTTTGAAAACAAGCGCTGGCTTGACCTGGTGCGTACCAATAACGCTATTACGGTAATGAATGCATTTGGTGCAAAACAAAAGGCACAATATAGTTACCTGCAAGCCGGAAGCTATAATGTTACCCAGGATAGGCTCTTATTTCCAATACCTAACGCCGAAATATTGCTGAACGATAAACTAACGCAGAACCCGGGTTATTAAGTTCTGAACCTTATCAAATATAAGTTTGAATTCTTTTCATGATCGGTTGAAGAACTGATTGGAGCAGGTGGGTTATGTCATGTAATCCCCTGCTTTTTAAAACTGAAATTATTAAATCCAAAACTATAAGTTATGAAAACTTACAAATCATTTAATCCCTTGGTTGTGAAAAAAACTGTAGGATTGATTGGAATTTTAACTGTGCTAATTGTAATTGTGATGGGTTGTAAAAAAGAACACAAGGTTTCCGGCCCCGATATTGATCAGCCAAGGAAATCGCCCAACCTTTCACTCGAATCTACAGCCTGCGGATGCTGGATTGCAGCAACTAACCAGGCTAACAATCAGGATGAGGGTTATGATCCTACTTCAACTACCTGGGGTACACCTAAATGGTCATTTGCACCTACAACGGCAAGGGGATACAGTTCAACAGCCGAAATACCTTTATGGGGCGGCCCTACTGATGTTAAGCTTAGAAATGTAACGACATTTACAGGTACCACACAAGCTATAGCAACTGCAGGCGGTCGGTTGGCAACCATTGCAGCTTATCCATCCGGAAATAAAATATGGACTATGGGGTTCAGTACTGACAGTCCTCAAGTAGAGATACATTCGGTAGAACTATTGCCCAATGGAAATGTCGCCCTGGCATCCGCGGGCCGTGGTTGGGTAAGGGTTTATTCTTCATCACAACCCACACCTAATCAAGGTCATTTCGCCGAATTTTCTCTTGGCTCTGCCCACGCCGTTTTATGGGACCCATCAATTAGCAGGCTTTGGGTTATCGGTTGGTTACCTATTAACAGCCTCTACTATTGGGATCCCTTAAATCAGGTAATCACAGCTTTGCAGATTACAGGTACCGCGGCTAATCCGGTACTTACCGAGGATACCAATTACCGTACAGTTTTACCTGGTAAATACGGTCATGAAATTTCACCCTATTATTATGACAATGATAAGTTGTGGGTTGCCGTTCAGGTTGATAATGCCGATAATAATAAGGGTGTTTACATTTTTAATAAATCCACCAAAACGTTTACGCCGGTTTCGGGAACAGCTAACCGCAATTTTGTAAAAGGTGTAGGTAACCAACCCTCAGGAACGATTGTTGAGATCAGGCCACAAAATGCTGGCGGTGCCGGCGAGTCGAGTTGGCAAAATGATACCGTTAATTTTTACAACGCTGCGGGTGAATGGCAGTACAATCGAATTAAAACAGGCGCTAAATTCTATAAGATACGGGTGTTAGATCCTGACTATCAATAAAACCAAAATTACCAGTTAATGAAAAAAATAATTTTGACAGGTATTGTTATCTGTTTAATCGGCTTTCCAATAGCCTGCAGTAAAAAAACCAGGGGTGATGCGTCTTCTGGTCCTCAAAATAAACCACCAACTGTAAAAACACCGGAACCCTATCCTGGCTTGCAACTGGTATTAACCAATAACGCCAGCAGAAAGATAGAGATCTATGACCCCGCAGTTACTGATTGGAATCTTAGCGATGCAAAAAAGTGGAGCTGGTCGCCGGTAGCTTCGCTGGGCTTTAGTACGGATGAAAGCAATAAGTTTACCGGCGGCACCGATCTCAAGATACGGAAGATGAAAATATGGCAAAATACCGACTATGCGGCCATGAGTGATAATAGCATGGCTGCTATTATTGCCTACCCGTCTGGACAGCGCGTTTGGTCGAAAGTGATCCCCGCGAATGTACATTCAGCCGAACTACTCCCCAATGGCAATATTGCCCTGGCAGCCTCTGATGGTAATTGGGTTAGGGTGTATGCTTCTTCGCAAGGAGCAGATAACAATACCTATGCAGAGTTCCCTTTAGGCGCAGCACATGCAGTTTTATGGGACCCGGATATTAATGCGTTATGGGTTACCGGTCAGGATCTATCCAACAATACTCATATCATAACGGCCCTGGCTGTCGGCGGAAACGATGCCAATCCTGAATTAACTGAATTAAAACAATACCGGGTTACATTACCAACCGTATGGGGCCATGAAATAAGTGCTTACTATGGCAATAAAAATTTGCTGTGGGTAACTACCAACGGCGGAGAATATGTGTTTAATAAAACTACAAAAACCCTAACTACGGCTCCTACTAATAATCTGACCTTTGTAAAAGGGATGGTAAACCAACCCAGCGGACAGATAGTGCTGGTACGTCCCGACGCTAATAAAAACCCTCGACCCGAAGTGAGCTGCTCGCAAAACGGCTGGGCAACCAGTAGTGTTGATTTTTATACATCAGGCGGGCAATGGCAGGGATCAAGAGTAGTTAATGGCGCCTGTTTTTATAAAGTGAAACTTGTATACGATAGTTATCAATGATGAATTTTAAAAAATATTTACAAGTATATACCTGTTGCCTGGCGCTGCTTGGCTTTAGCGTAACGAATAGTGATGCCCAGAACACTACACCGGCACTGGTCCCTACGCCGCGTGTAGTGAACGTGGGTAAAGGCAATTTTATTTTAAATACTGCTACGGTAATCAGGACCGATGCGGAGGGACAACGCGCCGTTCAGTTTTTAACTGATTACCTGTTCCATACCTGGAAATTCAAAAACAAACTGTTGAAAGACAACAAAAAAACAACAAACTGGCAACCGGGGATCATTATCACTACCAAAGGTTCAGAGCAACTCCCTGATGAAGGGTATCGGCTATCGGTATTAACTACCGGTATTACACTTACCGGTAAAGGTGCAGGCTTGTTTTATGGTATTCAAACCTTATTGCAGTTGTTCCCTGTGCAAACACAGGGGACAGCCGCTATTCCCTGCCTCAGCATTGAGGATGCGCCCCGCTTTGGTTACCGCGGCCTGATGTTGGATGTATCCCGTCATTTCTTTTCGGTTAAAGAGATCAAGGATCTGCTCGACTTAATGGCTTACTACAAACTGAATCGCTTTCACTGGCACCTCACTGATGACCAGGGTTGGCGCCTGGAGATCAAAAGCTACCCTAAACTCACAGAGGTAGGTGCCTGGCGCGTGCCCCGACTGGAGTTCAGCGATAATACCCTGCCACCGCAGCCTGGCGAAAAAGCGACCGACGGCGGCTTTTATACTCAGGAGCAGGTAAAAGAGATCATCCGCTATGCAGCAGAAAGGCATATTGAAATATTGCCGGAGATCGACGTACCCGGGCATTCGATGGCGGCCATCGCTGCTTACCCCGAGCTCTGTGTTACTCATAATCCTGACATCAAAGTAAATCCAGGCAGTAATTTTGCCAAATGGTTTCCGCAGGGTGGTTTTGAAATGTATGTTGACAATACACTGAACCCAACCGACGAACGAGTATACCAGTTTTTGGATAAAGTACTCGGTGAAGTAGCTGCCTTATTCCCCTACCCTTATATCCACATTGGCGGCGATGAATGTTATAAAGGTTTCTGGGAAAAGGATGCCGGGGTACAGGCTTTTATACAGCAGCAACACATCCACGATATGCATGAGTTGCAGGGATATTTCATTTCCAGACTGAACAAAATTATTCAGTCAAAACACAAAAAACTAATCGGCTGGGATGAGATACTGGAAGGCAATTTAAAGGATAATATCGCGGTAATGAACCGCTTTGGTGAAAAGGGAGCTGTTGAACAAATCAAAAAAGGGTTAGACATTGTACTGGCGCCGGGTAATAATGGGTTATATTTTGATTATGCTCAAAGTAATTCAGATCAGGAGCCCTCCAACCATGGTGGTGGGGCCCAGTTATGGAAGAGCTATCAATATAATCCGGAATATTCGGCCTTGTCAAAAGATGATAGCAAGCACATTTTAGGAATAGAAGCCTGTGTATGGACAGAGTATATGCCCACCGTTTCAAAGCTGCAATATATGTTGCTGCCGAGACTGCTGTCCCTCGCCGAAACGGGCTGGACAAACCAGCAAAATAAATCGTACCCCAAGTTTGCGACTACTATATTGCCATTCCATTTGCAGCGCTTTGACAAAGCTGGTATCAGCTACCGCGTGCCTACAGCTTTCAATTATACCGACACTACTATTGTTACGGACACTTTCAGATTTGATGTAAAGCCCCCCGTACCAGGATCAAAGATCTTCTTCACGATGAACAACCGCCCGCCGGAAGATTATGATCACGAGTACGCCGGCCCCATGACCATTCCTATTCCCCGGGGCAAGAAGATCACGCTCAAAACCATCGTCATCACCCTTGCAGGTCGCCGAAGTATTGTTACGAGTACTTTGCTGGATAATAGTGGTAACTCTAAAAATGATTAGCATTAACTTATGAAAAACAGAATCTGCCAATCCCTATCCCACGCTATGTTTATCAGCGTTTGCTTTTTGTCTGTACTCTTCGCCGACAACGTGAAGGCACAACAGAAACTTGAACGTTTTGAAGAGGTTGCTGCCGGATTTAAATATCCGGGCCGTGATTATGGAACTGCACCATTTTGGGTATGGAACACGAAGATCACTAAAAGCAAGATCGACTCCATGCTGAACGACTACCACAAGAATGATTTTGGTGGAGTGATCATTCACGCAAGGCCAGGGTTAATCACCGAATACTTATCAAAAGACTGGTTCGCTTTATTTGATTATGCTGTTCAGCAGGGTAAAAAACTGGGTTTAAATATCTGGATATACGACGAAAACTCTTATCCTACAGGGTTTGCCGGCGGATTAGTGGGTGAGCAGATGCCGGAGGCATATAACCAGGGGCAAATGTTGTACATGGACGAAGTGGTACAACTACCTTCAGATGTTTCCCCGTTTTTTATGTGCCTTAAAGAACAGGACGGGACTTATAATGATGTAACCAATCATTTATCGGATGAAAAAGGAAAAAGCGGACAATACCAATTATTCAGAAAGGTGAATTACCAAAAATCAAATCGGGGATCTGTGGCAGGCCCCATAGGTGTTTCATATGTTGATCTGATGGCTAAAGGAGTTACGGATAAGTTTATCGACATCACTTACAAGGGCTATGAAAAAGTAGTCGGCAATGAATTTGGTAAAACCATTAAAGGTGTTTTTTCTGATGAACCCACCATTATCAATGAAGGGCGCAATTGTGTGCGCTGGACTCCTGATTTGTTTGATAGTTTTTACAAGAAATGGGGATACGATCTGAGGCTACACCTGCCTTCCCTGTTTAAAGAGGTGGGCGATTGGAAACGGGTGCGCCATAATTACTACCAGGTGTTGCTGCAATTATTTATTGACCGGTGGTCTAAACCTGTATCGGCTTATATGAGCGGCCACTCCCTTACCTGGACAGGGCATTATTGGGAACATGGCTGGCCAAGTCCCTATCACGGGCCAGATAATATGGCTATGTATGCCTGGGAACAGATGCCGGGGATTGATATGCTGTTCAATCAGTTTAATGAAGATAAACCGGTACAATTTGGCAATATACGCGCCGTTCGTGAACTGGGGAGTGTGGCTAATCAGCTGGGTAAAACACGCACACTGTCTGAAACTTATGGCGGATCTGGCTGGGAGCTTACTTTTAAAGATATGAAAAGGCTGGCCGACTGGGAGTTTGTTTTAGGTGTTAACTTTTTAAACCAGCACTTATCATTCATGACCCTGACCGGTGCACGTAAATATGACTATCCACCCAGTTTCTCCTATCATGAGCCCTGGTGGCCCTATTACCGTTCCATGAATCATTACTTCACTCGTCTGTCTTACCTGCTGTCAAAAGGGCAACAGTATAACAACATCCTGGTCATTGAACCTACTACATCGGCCTGGATGTATTACGCTAACGGCGGCGAGAACAAACGTTTCTTTGATATCACGAAAAACTTTAATGATTTTGTGACCATGATGCAAAGATCGCACCTGGAATATGATCTGGGTTCAGAAAACCTGATCAAAGATCATGGCAGTGTTAATGGCAATAGTTTTGTAGTAGGTCAGCGGGCATACCAATATGTAGTGATACCGCCGGGTATGGAAAACGTTGATGGTGATACTTTCCGTTTATTGAAAAAATATATCGCCGAAGGTGGCAAGGTTATCTGTTTTGAGCAATTACTGGAAGTGGATGGAGCAGCCAGCAAGGAGCTTTCAGAGATCAGCCAGCTAAACAATATCAAAGCGGTAGATCAGCAAACCTTATTAGCTCAACTCCATAATGAAGGTTTCAGCATATCAGGAGTAAACGGTAAGTCAATAGGAGGTAATATTTATCACCAGCGCCGCAAACTGGCTAATGGGGAATTATTGCTGTTAACAAACGCCAGTATGAATGCGGCTTCACTAGGCGAAATTACTATGCATGGGAAAGACTTACTTCAAATGGATATGGATTCAGGGGGCATTACCCGATACAAGTATTTGCAGAGAAACAATAAGGTATCGTTTGATTTTGATGTTCCGCCCGCCGGAAGTTTGATGCTGTTTATTGCTGATAAAAAACTATCGAAATATATAAGCAAAAAGCCACCAGTACACTGGAAGGCCATAAACACCTCAGTAACCAAAGTGAACCGGCCTCAGAATAATGCATTAACGGTTGATTTTTGCGATTTGCATTTATATAAACCCGACTCAAATTATACTAATATGCATGTGGGAGCAGCTTCAAACAAAGCGTTTAAACATTTCGGGTTTACCGATGGTGTGGGCAATCCATGGAATAACCGTACCCAGTTTAAAGATGTAATTATAAAACGTGACACATTTTCAATGGGAACAGGCTATACAGCGGTTTACCATTTTACAGTACAGCCGGGTGTTGATTTCCGGAATTTCAAAGCCGTATTAGAACAACCCCAACTTTGGCATCATGCAAAAATTAACGGTACAGCAATTAAAAACGAGAAGGGCCAATGGTGGCTTGACCGTTCGTTCGGGGTGTATCAAATTGGCAAGTATTTAAAACCTGGAGACAATGAATTGGCAATAACGGTTTCACCCATGAGTGTATATGCGGAGATTGAACCTGTATATATCTTAGGGAATTTTAATCTGGAAACCGTTTCGCATGGGTGGGCAATTGCTAAACCTCAACCATTACAGCTGGGTTACTGGAACAAACAAGGCTTGCCTTTGTATGGTCAGGGTATAAAATATACAAAGACATTTACTGCTTCTGCTATACGCAAAAAATATATGGTTGAATTAGGTGAATGGAAAGGTACAGTTGCAGCAGTGAAGGTTAACGATATATTTGTCGGTATCATTACCGGTGAACCCAATAGGTTAGCGATCCGAAACCAGGTAAAACGAGGGATTAATAAAATTGAGGTGGAAGTATTCGGCAGCCTCAAAAACCTGTTGGGACCGTTTTATAATAAACCAGTTCCCGGTTTGGTTGATCCTGGAAAATGGTATAACATCAAGGAACAGCCATCAGGTGATGCTTATGATCTGAGCAATTATGGCTTAACCGGAGACTTTAAAATACTTATAGGTATAAAGGCATATACTGCTAATCCTTTAGTTAAATAAACACATAGATCACATATGCGTAAACAATGCGTAGATGCTTTAAATATGATTAATGCAGATGTTTTATAATAATTCCTTAAATTTGTATATAAGCAAAGCTCCAACAATATGGAGGTTGCTTAACCATTTAAAAATGCCGTATTACTCGGTAGACTAAATGTTGAATAGGGGCGTTATTGCTCATCTCTCCATATATTTAATAATGACACAACCTTAAACCGGACAGCAGCAACGGGTGATCATTGCCCGGTCGCTGATTAATGATCCGGCCATTCTAGTGGGCGATGATCCCACCGGTATCCTGTTCCATGAGAATGGTCCGCTCTTTCCGCGCGTGCCCGCTTATGTATTTTTTGATCTTATAGATAGCCACTCTTTTTTAGGTTGATGGGTACCTGCTTGCCATTTTTCAATTCTGGGACGGAAAAAGGAATCGCTCTTAATGATTTTCTATGGCGGATGCCGCCCTTGATATAATTGCTGGTGGGTTTTGTCTAATTCCAAAATTCTGTTTTCTCCATTTAAATACTTTCGCTCGAAAGGTAGCTGATCCATCGCGGGTATCATGCGGAAAATATTGACGCAACAGTTAGCAGATCCATTAAAGCCGGTCAAGCGGAAACATTGATCAAGGAACTATTATGATGAAGAAATTAGTTTTTTTATTTGCTGCTTTAACCATCTGCGTGATCGCAGATGCCCAGCCCCCGGATACGGTAAAGGTTGCACCGCCCAGGATTTTGAATGACCCATTTCCGGCGACCCGGGATTTTGAGTTGCAGTATGAGCAGTTAGGTCCCAGGAACTTTCATTCTCGGCTTTTTGACCAGAATTTCCAACAAGGTAAGATAAAAAGTGAACGGCGTTTTTTATTGGCAGCTAATATCCCATTCATTAAACAAAGGAAATATACCCCCAGCGGATCATCCAGGTATGTTAATGACGCGTTTAACCTGACCGAGCTAAACCCTGCCGGTCCCGGCACGTTAGTCCATGGCACAGACGATCACCCGGTTTTCCATTTTTTTTCCGTTGCAGCCAGTTTTACTTACTTCGCCAAGCTTTTCGGTAAACCGTTAGTGCTCAATACCAGTGTAACTACGGATGGCAACGATGAGGGATTACAGCGGGTAACCGGCATGGCCTCGGCTGCTTGTTTTAAAAAGAACCGGCAATTATTTTCTTCAACAGCTTATTCGAATAATAATGTATAAATGGATGACCGCCTTTTTTTTGCTTACACTGGGAAGGATAGATGCCCAGCCGTCCCTGGCCTTCCGGTCATTAAGGGAGGTATATAGCTACGCCGATCAGCATAGCTATACGCTCAGGAACGCCGGGCACGAAACCCTGCTGGCAAAATACGAAGCGCTGGCGGCAAAATGGAACCAATGGAACCTACAGGGGCCGGCCAGCTTAAGCCTGACCGACAACACCAAGCTATCCACCACTTTGATCCCGGCTGAGGTATTCGGCGGCCTGGCAGGCACTTCCAAACCGGTAACCTTTGGACAAAAATATGTCAGCAGCTTCACTTTGACTCCGCAGATCGATCTCTTCAATCCTTATACCGCAGCTCTGGTCAAAGTTGCCAAAACCAATCAGCAGTTGGCCGCGGTTAATTACCTCCTCGGCAAAAAGAGTTTATATGAAAGCCTGGCGGCTGCTTATTACAATATTTTGTCCTATCAGCGCCAGATCGTGGTAACCCGGCAAAGCCTGGCTAACAGCGATACTTTGGTGATCATCGTGCAGGACCGGGTAAACCAGGGGCTATCCCGTCCGCAGGACCTGAATACCGCCCAGGTGAACCGGCTGGCCATGGCGGACAAAGAACAGCAGCTCGGCGTACAACTCGAACAGCAGTTAAACAGCTTGAAACTCTTGTGCGATATGCCCGAGGCCATGGTAGTGACCATCAGTGATGCGCTGGTCCCTGACGGCAAGGCGGCTGTACTCGGCGCCGACGGCAACCTTTTGCAACGGCAAAGCCAGCTGAATGCCATAGCGCAACAGGGTCGGCTAAATGCTGATAAAAAATGGGTCTTCCCTACGGTTAACCTCTTCAGCAGTTTTGGCTGGCAGCAGAACAGCGATAACCATTTCCTGGATGCCGGTTCCTGGTACAGAGCCAGCTATATAGGGCTCCGGTTGAATATTCCTCTGATCCCGAATGCCGGTAAAATAGCTACGGTCAGGTATGACCGGGTCAACCTGGAAATAGCCAAGAACGATTGGCAGCACAACATTTTGCAGGATAGTATGAATAACCGGCAGGCCGAATTGGATTATCAAAAGGCCTTTAATAGCTATCGGCTGAGTACCGCGGCTGAGTTGTTGCGGAAAGACACCTATCTTAAAAACCTGAATATTTATAAGGAGGGTATCCTGTCTGCAACCGACCTGATCAACTCCTTTAACGACTGGCTCAACAGCAGCCTTAGTGTCATTTCACAGCTGGCGGACAGTGCCTATCAAAGATCGATAATCATGATCATCAATAGTATCAAATGAAAAAGGGAATAGCAATCGGCATAATCTGTTGTGTTTTGCAGTTGGTATCCTGCGGCAAAAAAGAGGACGGGATCCACCCTGTACGCCGGAATATTACGGAAATGGTCTTTGCTTCGGGTGTCCTGGAGGCGGATGACCAGTATACCCTTAGCGCCGAGGCCGACGGCTACCTCGTGGACCTGCGGATTAAAGAAGGAGACCTTGTCAAAGCCGGGCAATTGCTGGGAAGCATCGATAACCATGAAAACGTGATCAACGCGGTAAGCGCCGAACGGCTTCATGAGATCGCCAGGGAGAATGCTTCCCCTGACGCTCCGGCGTTCCTGGAAATCGAGGCGAATATCAAGGCGGCAAGAGCGAAGCTGGACCTGGACAGGCTGCAGGAAGAACGATACGAACGCCTGATGGCATCCAACAGCATATCGAGGTTGGAGTACGAAAACGCGCGGCTCAATGCCGAAAGCGCGCGGCAGGCGCTCAACGCCTTGCTGGAACAGTACAGGAACCAGCTGCGGTCAGCCCGGCAGGAGGAAGTAAGCCAGCGCTATAAGCGTGCCGTCAATGAGGTGGTGAGCGGAAAAAATCAGGTCAGGGCAATTCATGCCGGTATGATCTATCAAAAACTGAAACAGGCGGGTGATTACGTGCGAAAGGGCGATGCCATCGCGGTTATGGGGAACCCGAAGATCATCTATGCCAGGCTGAATGTGGATGAAACCAGTATGGCCCAACTCAAGCCCGGTCAGCTGACGATGATCCGGCTCAATACCGATAAAAGCAAAACGTATGCGGCAAGGGTCAGGGATATCTTCCCGGCTTTTGATGCCGCGTCACAGTCTTTTATTGTGAAGGCATATTTCAGCGACCGGCTGGATTTCAGGGTTACCGGTACGCAACTGGAGGCGAACATTGTTATCCGGACCAGGAAAAATGTATTGGTCATCCCGACCAGTTATTTGGATTATGGTAATAAGGTCACGCTGAAAAAGACCCACCAGCAAGTGATTATTAAACCGGGCATCATCTCCGATCAGTGGGTAGAAATATTGGGCGGACTTACCGACCAGGATATACTCATCCCCAATCAGCATTAACATGGCAAAGAAATTCAATCATCCCATAGACGCGGAAATTTCGGTCACCTATATCATTTCCAATAAGAAGCTGACCGCGGTCGCCGCGCTTGGCGTGACCATGGGCGTAGCCATCTTTATTTTTATGAATTGCATGACGGCCGGGTTTACCGTGAAATCCAACACGATGATCTTCAAGAACACGCCGCATATCAGGGTTTATAGCGACGATAAAATAAGCACGGCCCTTATTCATCCCCGGGACAGTAGGAATATCGCGTTGATCGTCAATCCTAAGGTCGTGCCGGAGAATAACCGGATCATTGATCCGAGCAAGGTGATGGACCTCCTCAAAAGGCAGGCCGATGTTGTCCTGGTGACCTCGCAGGTTGCGACTGACGTATTTTACCACAATGGGAAATCGCAGCTACCAGGCAACACAGCAGGGGTACGGATAGACGATGCAGACAAAATGTTCGATATCCGTTCAACGGTCGTGGAAGGAAATATGGAAGACCTCAAAACGACCACCAACGGGATCTTGCTGGGTACCGGTATCGCTGCTAAAATGAATGTAAGGACCGGGGACAACATGACCATTACCTCATCAAAAGGGATCACCAAAGTGATGAAGATCGTCGGTCTTTTCAAAACCAATAATTCAGTTACGGATAAAACGAAATCTTATGTGAACCTTGCGATGGGACAGCAATTGATGGCTGAAGGGCCTAGCTATGTAAGTGATATCAACGTCAATGTCAAAGATTTTGATAAGGCGCAGGATTATTCGCAAAGATTTTCTGCCCTGACCGGCTATAAGGCCGAGGACTGGAAATCGGCCAACCAATCACTGGTTGCTCCGGCGAAAATGAGAGGGGTGCTGGTCTCGGCCATATCCCTGTCCATTTTGCTGATAGCGGGCTTTGGCATTTACAATATACTCAATATGACGATAAGCCAGAAATTAACCGAGATCGCGATCTTAAAAGCGATGGGGTTCCAGGGAGGGGATGTGATCCGGATATTTGTGCTGCAGGGAGCGCTGATTGGTTTGATGGGCATCATCTTTGGCTTGTTAATGGCATTGTTACTCATTTATCTGGCCACAAAAATTTATTTAGGCGGCGATATCGGATATTTTCCGATCCGTTTTGAAGCGGACGTTTTCTTAAACGGGGTTCTATTCGGATTGGTCAATACGCTTTTAGCAGCGTACCTGCCCGCAAGAAAGGCCGCTAATGTTGACCCGGTTTCAATCTTCAGAAATTAATGACACAACAACCAACAGAAATTATGCTGCAGGCAAAGCAGATAGAAAAGTATTTTTATGACCCTGAAAAATTCCAGGTACTCAAGGATATCTCTTTTACGGTAAATCGCGAGGAACTCGTTTCCCTGGTTGGAAAATCCGGCAGCGGGAAGTCAACTTTGCTTTATATCCTCTCTACGATGGACACGGACTATCATGGTGAGTTGGAGATTCATGGTCAAAACGTGAGCGGGCTAAAGCAAAATGAGCTGGCGGCACTCCGTAACGAAAAAATAGGCTTTGTTTTCCAGTTTCATTACCTGTTGCCTGAATTTACCTGCCTGAAGAATGTGATGATCCCGGCGCTGCGCCTCGGTAAATATTCCAGACCGGAAATTGAAGAACGCGCTTATGAAAGACTGAAGGTGTTAGGTCTTTCGGACCAAGCACTGAAGCTTTCTTCAAAGTTGTCCGGCGGACAGCAGCAGCGGGTCGCCATCGCCAGGGCGCTGATCAATGATCCGCTGATCATTATGGGGGATGAACCGACGGGCAACCTCGATTCCAAAAATACCAATATCGTATTCGATTCGTTTCAACAATTGGCGCATGAATTTAACCAGACGATCATTGCCGTTACGCATGATGTCGATTTCGCCAACAGATCAGACCGGGTGATCGAAATGTCCGACGGCATGATCATTTGATCACCCGTTGCCTGCCTGGAATAGATAACAAAACCTGGCAACGGCGGTCATCTGGCCTGGACGGTCCAAATGCTGGTTGGCATAATTTATAACCTGTTTGGTATAAATGACGAACAGATCATGCGGCCATAACAAGGATCGAGAAGGTTATTCTCATTATAATCTTCATAACATAAAGACACATCTTTGATCCTGTCTAAGGCATAGGTTCTGATCTTTTCATAAGAAGAATTAAGACCGATCATGTACCATCTGTTATGGAATTCCTTTACAAAATAGGGATGCAACATAATTTCGGCACCCTGCAAAATGCCCTTAAGTAGCTTTTGTACTATTACATCATTTGGCATTTATTGATCAGCCTAAATCACCTCTTATCGGATGGAACAGAATGGTTTTGCTATATCAATCCAAACTCGCCCGCTCTTTTAATCAAGGAAGCCGAATTACTCACCTGGAATTTTTGCATCAGATTGTGGCGATGTGTTTCTACTGTTTGTGCACTAATAAATAATTTCTTTGCTATCGAAGCAGTAGTTATACCTTCGGCAACCAACTTTAAAACCTCCTGTTCCCGTTGCGGAAGACGCGAAAGGCCTGCTGACTTTTTTTCAGTAGAAAAAAGTATCTTTTGCAGATCGTTATTCATCAGGCCTTCACGTGGCAAAGGGGGCCTTTTTGAGGTGGCGAGCTGAGGGCACTTTAACGCGGTTTATCCATATTATGAGTTATCCGGAATGGAAATGTGATACTCTCTACACAATTGGTAATTTAGTGGAATATAAGGGGAATACTGTGTCCAATCACATTGGGCTCGTTTCGCTGAATGGGCCATAGAAAATATTATAGGTATTTTATGGAAGAAAGTTGAGAATATATAGTATTCGAAATTCTACCTTTAAGTAATCAAATAATGTTTTATGAAAAACCACAAGCATAATTCTGTAGGGGAAAAATCAGCTGAGGATCAACCTGCGCTTACTCCTTCTCCGGGGGATGCCGGAAGTAAACAGCCTGAAATTGGCAACCCATCAATTCTGCCAATCGTACCAGGGGGCGGAAATAAACTGCCTGAAATTGGCAATCCATCAATTCTGCCAATTGTACCAGGAGGTGGAAATAAACTGCCTGAAATTAGCAATCCATCAATTCTGCCAATTGTACCAGGAGGTGGAAATAAACTGCCTGAGATTGACAATCCATAATTCTGCCAATTGCACCGGAACCCGGGAATAATTAATATACAAAACAGACCTATCTCAAGGTTTAAACACTAACCCCAACTAGTGTTTTTGTTTTTGAATGCTTCATTACCTCAAATACTGCAGGGGAAGCTGGCTGGGATATCGCCATCCTTAAACATAGGGAGGTAAATAAAAAGAATGTCCACTACTTAAAATTCATCATATGGAAATTTTAGAATGGAAACCAGATTGGGCATTCCGTTCCGTGCACATTAAATCAATGAGTTGTGTTATTGAATAATAATTTCAAATTTTCAAATCAGCTACTTAGCGTGGTCAAAGTGTAACGAAATACCCTGAACTCTTTTCCGGAACGCGGTGATCAATGACTCCGGAATATCTAGCTTTAGTAAGCATATTAGTATATTTTATTCTTTGTGATGTGAGGATGACAATCGTGGTGATCCGGAAAATTAACTGAAATGGCAAAACCTGATATAGCCTGCTTAGTAATAGATTATAAATAGAGCCGTTTGCTTTTATTTACTGTAGTCCGCGAGAAGACGACGTCCGTCATTGGTAATTATTCCGTTTATAAATAGCTGGAGCGCGTCAAATATGTCAGCCGGGGTCCTTACAATATTATTAAACAGGTAAAAGTCTGCTACCGATATATAGATGCCTGCCGTGCCAGGTACATCCAAACCCTGCCGGTACAATCCCTTTGCAATGCCATCAGATAAATTTGATTCAATAACCATCCTGAGGTGATTGATTTTGAATTCATGGAACGCCTTCATGGCCCTGGGGTACCTTTTTAACATCATGTCGTTAAAAAGGTACCTTAAGGCGATCAAATGTTTAAAGAGCCCTTGCTGAAGAACCAACTCCTGCACCGGGTCACCCGAGGTATCGGTATTTGAGCTGATGATATTTTTAGATTGTCCGATCAGCTGGTCAACAACAGCTTCGACAAGAATTCCCTTATTGGCAAAACATTGGTAAACGGTTTTCTTTGACATACCGGCTGCTTTCGCTACTTCATCCATCGTTACACTGATGATACCATGGTTGATAAAAAGCTTAATAGCAATATCAATCAGACGCTTTCTTTTATCTTCCATTCCGGTTGCTGATTTGTTAACTTTTAAAGCTTCAGGTCAGGGCTGATTTTCGGTTTTCGCGGTAACATAATTATATACCGCCGCCCTTACATAAAAATCTGCAAAAGCTGTGGCAACAGTACTGGAGGCTTGCTGATAAGCAGTTTGCGCATCCAGCACTTCAGATATGGTGGCTAACCCTGCCTTGTAATTATCCTGGTTAACTTTCAGATTTTCGGTAGCCTGTTCCAGGTTGTCTTTTGCATAGCTGATTTGTGTAAGCTGGTCCTGCATATCGTACCAATAGCGTATAATGCCTACTCTCAGCTGGTTTTGTCCTTCGCGGAAATCGTTTTGAGCTATTTGCTCATTGATCCTTTGCTTCTGCATCTTTTGCTTGCCCCGGCCCCATAAACCGCTGGAGATTGGAATACTTAAAGTGATAAAACTGGTCGGTGCAAAGCTGCTTCCGATCCCGCTGTTAATCGATCCGGTCTGCGATGCACTTAAACCGACTGCCAGGCTCGGCAGGTTGTCGGCACCTGCTAACCGGGTCTGTAGTTTTTCACCTGCGATACGTTTGGTCAGTAGCTGGTAATTGGCATTACGGTCCAGGTTGGTATCAGGCTGCAGGGCGGGTAATACAGGGGTGCTGGTTTTATTAAGAGTGTCCTGCATCACCATGAGTGAGTCAAAGGCAATACCGGTATACATAGAAAAATCCAACAGAGCCACCCGGCGGCCGTTCTGCAGCTTGCTTTTATTAACCAGCAACTGGCTAAGCTGAACTTTTACTTTCAGCAGATCGTTCCGGGCTATCAATCCGGATGCCAGCATATCTTTCTGCATTTTTAGCACCGCGTTAAGCAACGCCTCATTGACCAGTATGGTTTTCTGCTGTTCCTGTATGTTTACCAGGTTCCAGTATTTCTGCTCGGTAAGTAGAATTACAGAATCTGCTGATTGCTTTTTCCTGATCTGGCTGACCTGCAGTTGCAATGCCGCCAACTGATTGCCCGTTTTAATTTTGCCGCCGGCGTAAAGGGATTCTGTACCGGTTACGCCAAACAGGTAAAAATTATTGATACCTTTTTCCAATAATGGCGGGGCGGCAGATACGAAATCTTTGAACCCGAATAAACCCAGCCCGGTTGCGCTGACCGATGGGAGGTAATCAGACTTAGCTGCCGCTACATCTGTTTTTGCTGAACTTATCCTCAGCTCACCATTTTTTAAAGCGTAACTGTAGGCAATGGCAGCCTGCTTACTTTCCTGCAGGGACATGATATGCTGCTGGGCCCCGGCCTGCAGACATGTAAAAGTGAATATTGATAATAGGACTGTTTTCATAATAATAAGCTTATGCAGTTACAGATTCCGGTGTTTTGCTTTCCGGATGCTTTTGATCCTCCTTGCGGAAGAACAGCCAGTATAGCGTTGGCAGCACGAATAGGGTCAGCAACATGGATAACAGTAACCCAAAACAGATCACAGTACCCAACGGCCCCCATAAGGATGACCTGCTGATTACCATCGGTATTACACCCACAGCCGCTGCCGAAGAGGTTAAAAAGATTGGCCGCATCCTGCGTTCGGCAGAAAGTTTTGCAGCTTCAAAAACAGATTTACTCTCATGTAATCGTAGTTCTTCCGCAAAATCTATCAGGATGATACCATTACGAACTACAATTCCACAGAGCGCAAGTAAACCGAGGAACGACGTAAATCCAAAGGGATAGCCCATGATAAAAAGGCCAAAAGCTGCCCCCAATAAGCTTAATGGCATAGTAGTAATGCTCAATAGGGCGTGTTTAAGGTGTTTAAAGTGCCATAATAATATCAGGAATATCAATATGATACTTACACCAAGTGCGGTACCCATTGGGCCCTGGTTCTCTCCCTGCAATTCCAGTTCGCCCCCGTAACGCAATTCAACGCCGGCGGGAAGTTTTATTTTTTCGATGGCCGGCTGCAGTTCCAGCAATACGGCATTGGCAACAGCTTCCTGGGTTACATCCATACGTACTGTCAGCGTCCGTACACTGTTTCTGCGGGCAATCTGGCCTTCATTCCACTCCGGATTGACGTCTGCCACCTGCCTTAGGGGTATCAGGGATTTAGTTTGTGGGGCTACTATATTCAGGTCACGCAGGGCTGAAAGGTCGCTCCGGGACGCTTTAGGCGATTTGATCTTTACATCTACGGCGTAATTGTTTTCCCAAACTTGTGTTGCTGTAATCCCTTCTGAATGCATGGCTACTGCGTTGGCGATATCACTCTTGCTTAATCCAAGCCGTGCAGCTTCCGCTGTTTTTACATCTATTTTAAGGGTTGGCTGTATCTCGTTATAATCTGTCCGGGCCCAGGTAACCTGTTTATGCGTCTTACCAATGGCTAAAACCTGGTTAGCTACCTGTTTTAAGGCTGCAATGTCATTTCCGCTGATCCTTACTTCAATAGGTGCCAGCGCGTTGATCATGTTTAATTGTTTCATCCGCACATAAGCTGCCGGAAAAATATTGCTGTATTTATGCTGATAATCGACAATAACTTCTGCGGTTGCTTCTTCAGATACTGTTTTGATCAGGATCTGCGCATAATTTTTTGCCGGAAGATTTGGCGCATATACCGAGTGGAAACGCGGTGAACTGCTGCCGATAAAACTGGTATAATTAAGAATACGTTTATCCTGCTTTAATATCTTTTCCATTCCCTTCACCACGCTGTCCGTTTGCGAAAGCCTGTAGCCCGATGGCAGGTAGATTTCCATTGCAAATTGGTTTCGCTCTACTTTAGGGAACAGCTGCTGCGGCAGTACTCCCATAATCCCTATGCCGATCACTACCGACAGCACCGCAAAAAATACGGTTAGCTTGTAGTGTTTCATGGAATTGCCGATATGGCTATTAAAGAAATCCTGTAACCGGTCCAGGAAAGATCTTTTTTCACCCGCTTTATTATGCAGCAAGCCTTTTTTGATGAACAGCGTATTGAAAAACGGCACCACCATCATGGAGATGATCAGCGACAGAGTCAAAGCGATCATAATGGTTACCGGGAACAGGCGGATAAAATCTTTTGCTGTACCGGTCATAAAAAATGCCAGTGGAACAAAGGTTGCTGATATGGCCAGTGTAGCGGTAAACACTGATGGAAACAATTCCTTGGCGCTGCTGATGGCGGCATCCCAAACGGACATGCCGTGGTCCAGCTTTTCTACGTGGTTATCAATTACCACAATAGGGTCGTCAACCACAATCCCCAGCACCACAATCAACGCTGCAAGCGTAACGGTGTCCAGTTCTATACCGGTCATATACATAATACCCAGCGTTGCGGCTATGGTAATCGGTATAGTTGCAGCTGCAACCGCGGCAACCCTGAAAGGAAGCAAGAGTAAGGCCACACACACCACACCGATAAGCGCAAAAGCAAACTCTTTCATAAAGTGGCTGATCGAATCATCCACCACCTCAGGCTGATCGGCCAGTTTTACCAGTTGGATATCGGGCGGTAAGTGCTGCTTTACTTTTTCGATATGCTCTTCCAGTTCCTTACCAAACTGTACAATGTTTTTGCCGGTGATCATTTCCAGTGATATCACGATGGATTTGGTGCCATTGGAGGTTACATAGCTGTCCGGCTCGTCGTATTCACGTTTCAGGGTAGCTACATCACGAAGGCGCACCGAATTGCCGTTAGCGTCCTGCCGAATGATCTGTTCAGCAAGTTCGGCCTCGGTTTTATAGTAGGTGCTTAAATGAATGGGCTCATCTACCACCTTTCCTTCTACTTTACCGGTGGCGTTAATAGCGCCTTCATTTTGCAGCACCTGCATCACATTATTGACCGATACCCCTTTTTGCAGCAGTTTATTATTATCTACATAAATGGTGATCTGCTCGTTCAGGTTGCCGGTATGGGATATCTTGGCAACATCCTGTACCTGCCTTAGTTCTGCCTCTATGTCTTCTACATTACGGAGTAGTTCTTTATAGGGCCGTGTCTTGGATTCTACGGACAAAAGCATGGCAGAGGTATTACCGAAATCACTATCGATATAAAATCCTTTAACTTCTTTGGGGAGCTGGCTTTGCAGTATCAGCATTCCGTTTTTGATTTTGTTCCAAAACGCTTTGGTTTGGATGGCATTTTGGTTGTCGGCTACCTCCACAAAGATGTACATGACGCCATCCCGCGAAAAGGAGTAGGTTTTTTTCTTGTTAACTTCGTTATTACTAAAAAGGTATTCCTCTACTTTTTTTGTCAGCTGCTCTTCTACCTGTTTTGATGAAGCGCCGGGGTATTGCCCCACGATGAGGCCCTGCCTGATGGTGAAATCCGGAAATTCATTTCGTGGCATATTGAAAAGCCCGGATAAACCAAGCAGTACGAGTATGGCCGAAAGCGCAAGCGGGAATACATGGTACTCCATTGCCCATTCAATTAAATTTGAGTTCTTTTTCATGATATGGGCTTATTTACTGACAATGACAGGGGTTTGATCGGCAAGCTTCTGGTAACCCGAGGTGATCACCTGCTCATTACCTGATAGCCCGGATTTGATCGTGATGCCGTTGCTGTAAAGCTGACCGGTAATAACATCTTTCCGCACTGCCTTATTTTGAGCGTTCATGATGAATAAGAAGTTAGTCCCTTTATCATCTACCTGCACAGCCTGTACGGGTACAATAACTTCTTTAATATTAGAAGAGGCGACAGTGCCGGCAGTTTTGTTAAATATCACTTTACAAAGCATGCCGGGTCTTAACTTCATATCGTTATTAGCCAGCGATATCTTAAGGTTATAATTAGCGCTGCCGTTAAGCGCTAAAACACCAACTTCAGCTACCTTGCCCTGCAAAGGCTGATCCCCTAAGGCATCAATTTTTACCGTAGCCGGAGTTCCTGCTTTATAGTGGTTGATTTCACTTTCGGGTACTGCAACCAGCACCTTCACCGAACGGGTATCCAGCAACTGCAAAACCGACTGCCCAGGGTTAGCTACGGCACCTGCTTCAGCTTTCTTTTCACCAATATACCCGCTTACCGGTGCATAAAGGTGTGTATGGGCTATATTCTGATAAGTTGCGCGGGCAGCGGAAGTTGCCTGTTCGTAATTTGATCTGGCTTCCAGCATTTTTATTTCGGCAATGCTGCCTTTTTTAAATACATCGTTGATACGGGTGTAATTTTCTTCGGCAAGTTTAGCCTGCGCCAGCTGCGCGTTATACTGGTTGCGGTATACCGTTTCATCTACAGCGCCTACCAGTTGCCCTTTTTTAACGTAATCGCCAGTTAGCACCGGGAAAGACAGGATAGTTCCGGAAACCTGAAAACTTAAATCAATTGTCTTTTCAGCTTCAAGGGTTCCATCGTAAACAATATGGTCACCGGTTGACATGGAATCCGCACTCAAATTGAATACGTTTACAGCTAAAGTGTCCGGCCCGTTCTTTTGCTCTTTTTTGCCTGAGCATCCGGAAATCCAGATAGCGGCCATCATTGCTCCTGCAAGTGTAAGTTTGGTTTTCATATAATTAAATTGAACATTATTTGTATTTATGTCGAGTGCTATTTCATTGTTTATTAATCCCGCAACTGATTGTGGTGAACTATAAAAAATTAAAAAATGAACCTAATATCTAACCTTTGCACTCATTTAGAAAACGTATTTGATTAAATTTCAAGTTTAAATATTTTCGACAAATATACATTATTTGTTTTTATGATGTTTTTAATAATTATGTCATATTAATAATTCGCATAATCAGTTAAGCTTTTAATTGACAAAAAAGTCACAAACAAAAATTGTATTTTTGTCGAATCATGAAATCAGATCAAAACGATAGCATAAGGGAAGAGATCATCGCGGCAGCGGATGCGGTGTTTGAGCGTTATGGCTTTGTAAGGGTATCTATGCAGGATATATCAAATGAATGCAAAAAAGGCCGAAGCACACTTTATCATTATTTTAAGAATAAAACAGAGGTTCTTGACGCTTTATGCCACAAAATATTTTCCCAATGCCTGGAGGAAAGCAAAGCCACAATAAGCAAACGACGTTCTTTTTCAGCCAATATAGAATCATTTAACGAGGTAAAGATCAAACGCCTGCGTGAAGTCGTTTTAAAATACAAGCTGGTTATTGAGGATATGAGGCAGGACCCCTCTCTGTTGATCATGCAGTCCCGCATTATGTCTGAAGAGGAGATTCTGGTGGTGAAACTCATGATCAGTTGGGCATTGGAAAACAAAGAAATAGCGGAGCTAAATGAGGAAGACAGCCAGTTTTTGGCGGAAACCTTACAAAGTGTTTTCAAGTGCTTTGATCAGGAAATTATTCTTTTTGGAAAGTTTCCGCAATTTGAAAGCAAAATAACCTGGCTGGCGCAAATATTACATAAGGGCCTGATGTAATGATGCATGGATTTAGATGAATGTTTACAAATTCGCATTATTTAATCATACCCAAGTATGAAAATATCACCACGGTTTGGAAAGAAAAGAAGTAAGTTTTCAGGTGAATAAGGAGAGATGGAAGAACCTGAAATGTATTCCGAAGGAGAAACAATGCCCCGTGCGGCCGTTCTACCGTCGCCCTGTTCAAACACCTGCATCTGGGAATATGTTGTGGGGCCATGTAATAGCCAAGTGCATCCAAATTCTCAGCTACTGCCCAGGCCTTGTATCTGGTCAGCATATTCGAAACATCCGGGAAATTCATTTTGGCAGTTGATCAAAATCAGGTCTTTATGGACAAACCAATAGCACTGACCCCTCTTCGCCAATTAGCTTTCTTTTCCTAAAATATTGAACATAAGGACTAAAGGTGGTCATTTTGAAATTGACCAAACGGGGTCAATGGGGCGTGGTTTATCCAGTCTGATGTACTGATGATATAAATTCCTTGTAACAGAATTTATATCATCAGTACATTTTATATGTTTTTTTTCAAAATACTTTCTGCGACAAGTTTGTAAGATTTAGTAACCAGATCTCTGATTAATTCCCAGGAGACATCCCCGTTTAAATCAATACTTATCCAGTGTTTTGGACTTAAGTTAAATGGTTTGTTGATGCCCTCTTGTTCCCTGAGCTCATCAATGAGCTTGGGATCACATTTTACAGTACAACGATCAAATTTATTAAGGTCGAACAGGCAGAACACCTTCTTACCAATATAAAATACGAGGATAGTATATATTCCGGCATGCTTGACCATGCTGTTCCGAGCCCATTAGACCAATGAGTTGTGTTGATGAATATCAAATTTCAAACATGTAATTCAGAAAAGATAGCATGGTCAAAGTGTAACGGAATGCCTTAATCTCTTTTCCGGAACGCATTGATCAACGGCTCCGGAATATCCACTTAGTCCCTGATTTATACATTATTATATACTGTTTGAATAATAAAGGTTTAATTTGGAAAGGGTATTAGATTCGCAACAACTTTAACAGCAGCAAGCGTACAACTCTAATTGCTCGCCCGGAATGGGATGAAACGTTATCGAATGTGATACCCGTCGAGCATATTTTAATTGGTTAGCAAGCTTCTATAAACTAAGTGGGATTGTATGAACAATTTCAATTTGCCCATATGCTGTAATGCCTTTAATATAGCCAAAAGAAGAACTGCACTTACAGTACTTTTTGAATGTTGACCATGTTAATAGAAACACTGTTATTTGGCTTAGCGGGGGAGGCAATGTAATATAAACCGCCGAAGATTAAGAGTATAAACAGGTTAGATTTTTTAGTGGTCATTTATAACAATAAATTTAAACTTAATTTAATAATATTTACGCTCCTCTTGCATTTGAGAGTACTGTGGTTTTTTGTCGTTGGATAACCACCCAGGGCTGATCATCAATTCCATCGACAATTTGGGTCCATCGCAAGCTTTTAATATCACAGTAGCTTAACCCTGTGTAACAACTGAATAGAAAAATATCTTTAACTCTATTTAGCCGATCTATTCCAAAGTGTTTATCGTTTATGGTTTTCAGTTCTTGCTTTGTCAATGCAGTTCTGGTTACATCAATTGTAGCACATTTGAAATAATGTATCGGCCGAGGAAAGAATGCCTCGTAAGTACAGCCCGTGCAATGCTTGCAGTTGATTATCCTTTAAGCTTTATGTTTATGGCAAGTATGAACCCATGTTGCTATTTAGACCGGCGCTCACCTGAAACAAAATGGATAAATTGATTGAAAATGCGATCCTGATGTCCTTTTCATCGATGGACACTTGCTCTGTACTAATACTTAAAACAGTTAATCTAACTCCCATCAGGGAGCAGCCTAAGCTTCACTCATCCATTTTATAGCATTTATGCCCGGCATAAATAAATACATACCCCCTTTTAATGTATTGAAAGTCGGCATTCCAATAAAGCGTTTTGGTAAAGGATCGCTGGGCATTGTAAAAGTCCCTTTGCCTTCGTTGAGCCCTATCATAGGATCTCTTTCATTTTTGAGGCTGACAAAGTTTCCGTTGTTCACCCATTCTTTTTGCAAAAATTCAAGGGTCTCCATAGCTTTTGCACTAAACGCTATAAAATAAAGTCCTCGCTCTTTACCGTCATCTTTAGTGCTGCCATTTGGCAATGCAGGCCCATAACCTACGCCTTTGCGTATAATACGATGCAGGTTCACATCCGACATGACAGCCATTTTACTGTTGCGCGGATTCATACGGCGCATATGACTTGAATAAGGTACTAACTTACCACTTTGATCATTGCTGAAATCAAAATCATTATTTTTTGTAACATCTGCCCCTAATGCAGCATTGTCTTTAAACGGACACATATTGAGTGGCGCTCCGCTGCGCCATCTGCCTACCATTTTAGCGGCTAACAATTCCTGCTCGTCTTTCGACTTTGCCTGTTCGCTGAGGTATTTATTGAATGCAGCAACATGGCTGTGATATTTTCTAAAAATGACAAACGTACCATTCCTGGCAAATTCAAGTGGGTGTGGCATAGGATAATGGTTACCAGCTTCGTTGGTGTATCCTAATATAAATTCACCTGCCTTTATGGGCCGTTCTTTTGAATTTAACTGCTCTGCACCACTGCCTTCAATTTCCGGATTACTGATACCATCACGAAAACCAAAATGGTTAAAATTGCCTTCTATAGGGGTATCAAAATCTGCTTGAAAACACAATCTAACACCTTGGTGCTTTTCCAATATTTGAAGGGCAAGTACTTTTTTGGAGTCTAGATCATCTCTATTTTTTGCAACGATGGAAATGGCAATATGATTATTGGTTGTTTTAAAAACGGAATCCCATTTTTCGGGGGCATTCTCATTAATATCCATTAGTTTTTCGCTGCGGGCGGCCATTCCTTTTTTAAAGGCATCAGGAAAACTATCAATTGTGGACTGTGGAAGTTCAAGTTTCTTTAGTCCCTCGTAAGTAAAGGCAATTGCAAGCCAAGCGTCATCATTATCCCACCAATTTTTGGCATTGGTAACATAAGGTACTATTTCTTTCAAAAAAGCTTTGGCGGAAGCAGTATTTAGAATTTCCAAAAAAACATTTACACCATGATAAGGCAGAGGCCTGTTACGCAATATGATAGCCTGTATGTCATGCAGCTCTATTTTTTCGGCGGTGCGTTTAAATAAATTTTTTAAGAACATAAGACTATTAAACTTAGAGAATTTGAAATGTTAACCAAAAAGTTCTTTCAGCGTTTGGGGTTCTTTCCGTTCCTTCCCATTAAGCCGATGCCTTGTTTCCGACGAAATTTGATATGCCTTCAATCTTGCCATTTGAAGGTCGCCCATTGGGCGATTGGCTTCTAAACAGCGAAAGGGGGTAAAGGAAAGATGTTCCATTATTCCAAAATTTCCATCATCATCAACTTCCTGTCGGGGAATATACAATTCTGCCACCGTTTGAAAGGGGGACAACTCCTGGGACCATTCCACCGTAAGGTCGTTTACAGGCATTTTTTTAAGATCTTTGCAAAGCTGTACCTGAAATTCAAATTTAAAGTCCTGCTTACGAATGGTTTCTAAAATGGATTTTCGATAGGCCTCGTCATCTTTATCAACATTCACGTCGATTTGATGTACCTTCTTTACCGACTCCTCACAGGGACGCACCCTCAGTTTCGCTATATACTTGCCATGTCGTACCGCTCCCATGCTATAAAAATTGTACAAAAATGTATTTTGAGGCTTAATGTCCTGGAAAGACAGCAATGCCTTCAGCTCCCTGAGTGTGTTTCTGCTTGGAAATGCTTTGCCCATTTCGGTTGTCCACAGATAAGCTAATTCAATTTTCCCCCAGGCGCCTTTGCCAAAGTATTCGTGCAATCTGTGAAACAGCTTATCTATAAACATATAGTCGTGGGAGGAGTTGCAAAAGAAGATGGGATGATTAATGAGGTTAAAGTCCACATTAGGAGTATCTTCTTCCCCGAGGGCTAATTTTTTGCCCGGCACGTTCAGAACTTTGATAGCTATGCCCTGAGCATTACTGCTAAACCTGTCCATGGAAGCCCGTGCCGCTCCATTAGATAATCGAATTACAGCTTCATGTTTTCCCGGACGCGCATAAATTCCCTGCGCCAGTTCCTCAGACAAATTATTAAGAATAGTGAATTCCGCTTTCAGGGCTGCATATCCTTTTGCATGGGCATCCCGTGTATGATAATTTGTACTGCTTACAGCAGGAGACCTTTCTACAAACTCCTTTACATCAGCGTTGATGGTTGCTACGTGTTGCTCAAAATCTTTTGGTAAATCTTCGGCTTCCTGCGAAAACAAAATATATTCTGATTTCATTCTCTTTTTTTTAACCTTACAATTCCAAAAGTTTGTTTAAGCCATCACCAATTTTTTCTAATCTTGTAATATCGGAAACTGTAAGGTTCGGATGGCTTACAAACCAGGCTGAAGCCGTAATTTGTTTGCTGAGTATAAATTCCTTTACTGTTGCAGATTTAATACCGGGCCATCCTTCAATATTTCCAAAAATCAAATCCATCATCTCTGGTATTTTGGTGGCAAAATCGTTGATATAGGTATCCCAATCGCCGTCATAGCATGTGCAGAAAAGCAATTTGGTATCATTATCCAAAAACACAAAACGCATATCGTGCAGCGTACCCACTTCTTTGGCTCCGGCAAGATTACCTTTCAATGTTTCAAAAATAAGCCTGAGATTTCTTGCTCCTTCCGGTTTTAATTCTGTGATAATGGTAAGTTCCGAAAGGTTGCCACTACGCAGACCAGCATCGGCATCGGTAATTACATCATGTATTTTTCCTGAAGGTTTGCCAAGTGTGGCTAAATATAATTTCAGCTTTAATGCTGCATCCTGTGTGAGTTGTTTGATGTTCATATACATTGAATTTAGAGACAAACGATAACTTGAATTTAACAATAATTTTCTGTGTTTACTGTTTTACCCAGTACATGGTTTTTGAAAAAATACCTTTATGCGCTACAATTTTCAGCTTATTACCCTGCAGATAAATTTCGCAGTTGCCCTTCTGGTTGGTTTCGTGGTTTTCTACTGTGCCCTTCCATTCATTTTTTTCAAAGCGTACACTATATAGCGTTGGACGGCCTTTGGGATCAGTGCCGGAGAACTTTCCGCTGTCATAGGAAATGGTGATAACGATGCCGTCCTCGGTTTTCCATTTACCTGCAAAATTATCATTGGCGGATTGGGCAAATCCAATGACTGTTATAAACATCGCTATAAGGCAGGACAATACTTTCTTCATGATTTGATTATTTTAATGATTTAACACTGCAAAGTAAATTCAAAAAATCTGCAGTGTTTTTAATATATCTTAAAAAATGAGTGATAGATTTGCTTTAACCAGATTAGCTTGAGATGGAATTGATAAAATACTTAAGCACAGAAGCAAAACTTTCGCCAAGTGAAGCAGAACTCGTAGACAGATCATTTTCAAAAACGGAGTGTGCGAAAAATGTATTATTGGAACTGCCAGGAAACTTTTCTGAGCAGGTCTATTTTATTGAAAAGGGGCTGGTAAGAGCTTTTTATTACAAAGAAGAAAAAGATATAACACATATCTTCTTTGATGAAGATAGTTTTATGGTGGCTTTTGAAAGTACTTTTTTTAATCGCGCACATCCTTATGGATTAGAGATTGTAGAGCAGGCCAGCGTGCGAACCATTTCTTACGCACAACTGGATGCATTATGTAATGCCATTCCTGCATTTAAGGACCACAGACTATTTGTTGCCCTAAAGGTTATAAGCCAGCTGTCAGAAAAGATTTATTCTTTACAGTTCCATTCGGCAGATCAGCGGTACAAAGATTTATTAAATACTTCGCCAAACATTTTATTGCGTGTGCCATTAGGATATATTGCTTCCTACCTGGGCATTACGCAGCAAACATTAAGTGTAATAAGAGCGGGAAAATAGAAAATTGACTTCCTCCAAATTTTAGGAATGAGGTCGTTTTTCTTCGCCGGGCCTGTACATTCTTCTGCATTCATCAAGCAGATGTGCCGCTTTAAGTGCTTTTAACCCCGACTGTTCATGCAGGTCAAGCGTTGCGCCCTGGCTCCGAACATCTCTGTTCAGATGCCTTTCATAAACTCTTACATCCATTCTTTTATATTGAATCAGCCGCGCCAAAATTTATTATATATACAAACATTTAACCGTAAAAACAGTTTTAGCTTCGCGCAAAACACAGTTTTAGTTAATGCCTTATGGATATCACCTCGTTTTTAGAATTGCAAGAATTTACCCCTGAAGATGCCGCGCATATAGGCCGGGCTTTTAAAAAAGAGACATTTCCAAAGGGACACAAGCTGCTGGATATGGATAACCTTTCTAAAAAGGTATTTTTTGTAGAAAGTGGTTTGTTAAGATCATATTATTTGAAAGATACAAAGGATATTACACATTTTTTCTTTGCCGAAAACGCTATTTATATGCCCATTGAAAGCATTTTTTATAATAAGCCCTCTCCTTATGGTTTGGAAGTGCTGGAGAAATGCACAGTTTATTCGTTAAGATACCCCGAAATAGAAAAGTATTTTGATAAATACCGTCCCCTGGAAAAAATGGCCAGAGTATTACTGATCGATGTATTGCACTCCGTATCTGAGAGGCTTTATATCATGCAGTTTCAATCCGCGAAAGATCGTTATCAATCCATGCTTCATAATTATCCCAATATTCTTCTACGTGCTCCTTTAGGCCATATCGCATCCTATTTGGGAATTACCCAGCAAACGCTAAGTGTTATAAGGGCAGGTAAATAGTAATGTTTCCTTTAGGTGGGGAAATATTTTTTAGGATAGATTAAAAACCGCCGTTCCGGTGTGAAGGGAGGAATGTATTTCTTTATGCCTGGTCTCTCGGCCACAGTCTGGATGCGCGAGGAATAATACCGTTGCCTTCCAAATCAGATTTGCACGTAATCGCATTAAAATTCCTCAGATATCCTTACGTACCCCATTGAATCGTAAAGGCATTATCCGGATAAGCCTACGCGTTATCAGTACTCAAAAATAATCCCAAAGACGTATTTTTTAATATAGCTTAAAAATTAAATCCTGCAGTAAGCCTTGTTTTGCATCGTCTGAAGATAGGGTTGTTATATGTCCGGTGTATGATCTGCGTAATTGTAATCATTTACACTTTTCCCGATATGTTCCCTGTCTCTAAAAATCAGACCAGCAAAACATGAAAAAAATAGGATTTTACGCTATGACAGGGCTTATCATTGCGGCACATCATGCAGCTGCTCAGGCTATACGTGATGTAGGTGCCGTTACTATTAAATCGCAATGGCCTATACAGAATATCATAAGCTTTGCTTATACTTTACCCGTTAATAACTACTATTCCGTGAGTTTTAACGCGCAGATCAGTTTACCGTTTCAGCCTTATACCAAGAACCTTATTGAACTTGCTGACCAGGGAAGTGAGGTAGCCCAGGCATATCTTAAGAATAACTTATTGGGTAAGCCTGGCGCTGGTTTAGGGGTTGACTTAAATTATAAGAAATGGAGTTTGAGTTTAGCCTATCAGAATTTAAATTACTATATCGACAAAAAAAATATACGGGAGCTAACTGAAAACTTAACACCGGAACAAAATGATTACATCCTTACTAATTTAAATAATCTTGCAGAGCACTCGCAGGCATTTGCATCCATTTACAATAATTATCGAATAAGTTCTCAGGTGCATAATCATCAGTTTGGCTTGTTAGCCGGCTACACTTTTTCTTTCAGAAGATTTAACCTTATTAAATTCAGGATAGAGGCCGGAGCTTTTTCAACTTTTGAAACAGGGATCAAGCTTGTATCTGAAACCTCAAACAGTATTACCGACATGGCGCTTGCCTATGTTGAACCAAGCATTAACAATAGTTTAAAAGAAACTACCGAGTGGAGGTTTGTCCCTTCTGTGTCCTTGTCTATCAGTCATGTATTATTCGGTAAATGATGCTATTATTTTGATTGTCAACATGTTGTATGGATCTAAATAAACTTCACTATTTAATATAGATTAAAAAAAAGCAGCAGAATACACCCCACCTTTGGCTTAATAAAATTTAGATAATGGAAAAGATAAGTTTAACTACAGCGGTATCGGCGCTTGATTTTATTGAAGATCACCTACAAAAATCAGACGCAATTTTAGGCGTATGGCTTAATTACGAAAAAGATGCCAGGATTGAGATCTATAAAGAATGCGGTAAGCTTTACGGGAAATTGATCTGGGCTAAAAATCTGTATGAAATAGATAAGAATGCTATACGAAAAGATAACAGAAATGCCAATGAACAACTTCGCTCGCGCGATTTATTAAATATTCACATCCTGGCCGACTTTATTTATTACGGCGATTACTGGATTGACGGAAGGATATATGATCCGAAAAGCGGAAAAACATATGCCGGCATGCTGAAGCTTAAAGAAAATGACCTGGAAATAAGGGGGTTTATGGGCTTTATTGCATTAGGAAAAACTACCGTATGGACACGGTCAAAAAATTAATTAACAATAATCTTTTAAAAATCAATATAATGAGTACAACATCAATTTTTACATTTGGCAGCAAGGCTGTTAAAATGCTGCTGGTTACAATAATTGGCGCTTCTTTTTTATTTTCTTCGTGCAAGAAAGGTAGTAACTCTAAAGATACCACCACAACAACATCATCAGAAAAATCCGATTCCTCGAAAACAACAAGTAGTGTGACAGAAGATGATGCAGCGGCGGCCGTGTCTGAATCGAGTGACGGATTGGTTATACAAACCAGCTATGCCTCAACTACTTCAATAGTATTCAGTAAATCAGAAAATTGCGGGGTTAAAAAAGATACAACTTTTAGTAATAAGGGCAGTTATGGTTCCCGTTCCTACTCGTACAGTTTAAGCTGGAGTCGTTTACTGACCTGTGCCAATGGCTACCCATCAAAATTTGAGCATTCCTTTAGTGGGAGCACCAGTTATACCAATAATAAGGTTTCATTGGATGGAAAGGCGAGCGGTACCTTTACGGTTACCGGGCTGGACTATGCCAATTCAAAACTTACCCTGAATCAAATGTATACCGACAGTGGTACAGTAAAGATTAACGGCAAAACTTTCAACAGTAAGGTAAGCATAAAAACCACTAATGTGGTAGTGGATAAAGTGGCACAACAAATCACTTCAGGAACGGGATCTGTTGTGGTTAACGGCACGGATTCGGCTGGTACAAAATATGAGTACACTGGTGTCCTTACCTTTTCAGACAATAAAAAGGCCACGCTTACCATGAAAGGCGGCGGAACTTACTATTTAAGCTGGTAGTTGCTTTCAAAAAATTTATAAATGCCCTTTAATAATTGAGAGGGAACTGCAAAAGTGGCTTTTTATGAAAGAGGTTGTTCTCATCATTGAGAACAACCTCTTTTCTTTAGGCGTATGTTTCATGAAAGCCGTTAAGTGTTTCTTTTGTTATCATGAGGAATAAGTTGGATAGGCCGTTCAGCGATTCCGTTGCCTGGTTTTTATGCCTCAACCCAGGGTTGAAGAATCACTTTACCTTTATACTGGATATTCCGGAGCCGTTGATCAATGCGTTCCGGAAAAGAGATTAAGGCGTTCCGTTACACTTAGACCATGCTATCTTTCTGAATTGCATATTTGAAATTTGATATTCATCAACACACCTCATTGGTCTAACGGGATCGGAACAGCATGGTCAAGCATGCCGGAATGTCCATAACATACAGGTATTTGCCAAACTTTTGATACAACCCTTAATCAGTAATGCTGAATCGTGTCAGTTCTCGCTATGAGACCCAGTGAGTGATACCAAAAACGGTTTTTATTTGTTTTTTTTATTACTTTGGTATATGAGAATATCAGATGCTCAATCTTTTATCGCCCCGCCAAAATCTTCTGCAATACCAGGCACCATTCAAAATGATGGAGATAATTTTCATATACTGGACCTGAGCATAGCTAATAACCCGGTTTTTCCATTTGAATATAGCAGGAAGGTATTTTACACGGCCACTTTATTGCAAGGGGAATATCGACTTGAATTTGAAGATAGAAACATTGATATTTCGGGTAACTCCTTACTTTTCACCACTACCAAAATTCCTTTTGGGATACAAACGACTGGCTTGGGATACGCCGGGATCAGCTGCATGTTTAAAGAGGAGTATATCACTAAAGCTAACAGTGGTTATCGTTTACTTGAATTCCCGATCTACAAACCAGGCAGGCAGAACATCTATTCGCTCACAAAGGAGCAAACGAAAGATTTTATTGATATCTACATTAAAATATTTGATGAAACACGAGCCAATAGCGCCTTTAAAGATAATCTGCAACGTACTTATTTACTTGAAATCATTTTTAATGCACAAAAACTCGCTCCGGTTAGCTCATTCGTAAAAACAAACAATACAACCGAGGTTATCGCCTGTTCCTTCATCAGATTATTAGAATCGCAGTTTCCCGTAGAATCCCCGCAGAATGCGATCAAATTTAAAACTGCAAAAGATTTCGCAGACAGCCTGTCACTCCATCCCAATTATTTGAACCGCCAGGTAAAATTATCTAAAGGAAGGACCGTAAGTGAGATCATCGCCGCAAGGCTTATTCAAGAGGCTAAGATTTTATTAAAATTAACCAACTGGAACATTGCGGAGATCTCCTCTGCACTCGGTTTCGAGGAGCCGTCACATTTCAATTTGTTTTTTAAAAAGCATTCAAACGGTTCTCCTACAGATTACAGAAAATTACATAAGGAATAGTTTGCTACTTCAAGGTTCTGAGACAAGAAAGTTTGATTTTAGTAAGGATCGGTTTTATTTGCGCTAACACCGGCTATGCCATCCGCTCTACCTTTGCATTGTAATTAAACAATTTGCAAATATGACAAAGATAGCATTAGTGACCGGAGCCAATAAGGGCATTGGTTTTGAAACAGCGAAACAACTTGCGCAACATAACATCAAAGTTTTATTAGGGGCAAGAAATGAAACTGAAGGTAAAAAAGCGGAAGCGGCCTTAAGGGAAGCATCATTAGATGTCACGTTTGTTAAACTTGACATCAGTAATCCGACTGATATTGATGACGTTAGAAAATATATTGAAAGCGAATATGGTGTCTTGGACATTCTAATCAACAATGCAGCCGTATTTTTAGACGGCGCATGGTTCGGAAATAACACGGAAACCGTTACATTACAAACCCTTCGTGATACTTTTGACATAAATTATTTTGGAACTGTGGAGCTGACCCAGGCTTTATTGCCGGCGATCAAAAAAAGCGAGGCGGGGCGCATTGTGAACATCAGCAGCCTGTCCGGTTCCTTTGGTGTTCATTTGGATAAAGAACATTGGTTATACGCTTTAAAACCATATGCTTATAGTGCGTCAAAAACCGCCTTGAACCAGTTCACAGTTTTTCTGGCTAATGCACTCCGCGAAACTAATATAAAAGTAAACGCAGCAAATCCTGGCTGGGTTAAAACATCCATCGGCTCAGATCAAGCGCCCCTTACACCTGAAGACGGTGCGAAAACAGGCGTAGCATTAGCCCTGCTGGATGACAATGGACCAACGGGTACTTTTTCTGAGTCTGGCGAGGTATTACCATGGTAATTACGGAGCCATATTTTATACCGGAAATATGATTTATACTTATTTGAGTAAGGCCGGTTTGTTTACCCGGATATTTTAAAGTCATTGCCGGTACCTGTTTAATGCAGACGGTAGATGGTAAAGTATCCTGGTAGATACCGGGTTCCCGGAAAAATTCATACACAATCCTGGATTTTCCGGAGCCATTGATCACCGCGTTCTGGAAAAGCAGTTCAGGGTGTTTCGTTACCTTTGACCATGCTAAATGGCTGATTTAAAATTGTTGTAACCATTAATCAACAACGCAACTAATTGATCTAATTCGCACGGAATATCATAGTCAACCATGTTGGAATGTCCAGCCATTGACCTCAAATCAATTTCTTCAATAATTTATGAATTTTACAATAATTGACTCTATAATGTTGTAAGAGATGTAATCATAAAAAATGCCATCATTTTTTCAAGTGATGGCATTTTGTCAGCTTAGATCCTAAAAGCTTGCTAAGACATTTAAAAATGCTGAAAACACAGAAGATAATGCACCAATAGCCTACTTTGAACAGTATATACCTGCATTTAACCAGGTGGTGCAGCAATTGGGTATTGAAGGTGTCACCGTAAAACTGGTGAGCGAGGTCGTCGCCAACATTATGGCTGACGAAGACGAGCAATGGGACGAGATCATAGTGGTAGAATATCCGAGTGCTGAAGCGTTCTTAACCATTGCGCAGAGCGAAATCTATCACGAAATAGCTAACCCGCTTCGTGAGGCCGGAACAGCGGAACTGAAATTGTTCATGACGCGCAAAATTGACTTTTAAAAGTTATACTTGCTGATATGTCTGAACTCATTCTGTCCAATTTTGCCTTGCATATAGCACTTGCCCCTGACGAACATCAGCCTGATGAAATGATCATACGACGGGCGGCGGCAAATGTCGCCCGTTGTAAAAGGGCGCATGATGCCGGACGATCTGCAATTGATTGTAAATGCCTCTGTACAAAAAAGGGTCCGGAAAAATCAATATCTGCTGGAAGAAGGCGAGGGGAGTGATTTCGTCGGATTCGTCGTCAAAAGCAAAAAAATTGAAATGTAGAAGTGCTATTTAACTGATGTTCCCTTATTTAGCAAAACAAGAGCATCAAAAGCTTTACTGACGGATAAATTAATATAGGACACTGTATTTGCCTCCATTGGGCGGCGCGATGCCAGCCACTTTGCTGCCAGAGCATTGTCAGATGCTGCTCTAAGGTTAAGAAAGAAGCATGGCTTTCCGATATTTAAAAGGGCAAGATCAAGGCTGCCGGGCTGTGCTGTTTTGATCGAAGGATTACAACTTGTTCCAATGATGAACAAATCATTGCCGAATATAGATCTGAGGTATTGGCCCGTGCTGTTAGGTGGCTGCGCGAAGGCATCCCAGACACCGCCGGCCGTAGGTTCATTTTTAACATGTGCATTATGGGCATAAACCAATACTTTGCCGCCATCATGCTGATTGTTCAATATCCATGCAACATTCTCGGCCATTGCAGCATCACGGGCATTCATGCCTCTCCATGCTTCAGGCGGGATTTTACCCGGCTGGTCTGGCGGCATTACCCGCACCATCCGGTCGGTTTGACGGGCTACAATGGCGTTTCGGTAGCCCCAATCATAAGCTCCCTTTGAACTTCCGTCGATGAATTTGATCCGCTCACGTTCAAATAAGGCGATCAGATCGTCAAGTAAAGTGCTGAGCTTGTCATGTTCCTGGTGAGAAAGTAAAGGATATTTGGCTACCGATAGACGGCTAAGATAAGGAGAAAAGGCAGCGGACATTTCCCTACCAGATGGAGGATCGGTATGGTTAAGATAAGCCAGCGCCTGATCCAGGGCGGCATGTGATGGCGTTGTATCTCCCGGAAAACCGATCAGCTGCATATCCATTCCATATATCTGCAATTTTACCTTATGTGTCGGATTGGTATTATAAGTTCTCATCCATTCTAATAAGGTAATAGTCTCAGGTGCAGGGTTACCAATTGTTTGCTTGCGGACGGCGGCCTCCGCCGAGCCACCCTTACCGGCTATAAAATCAGCGGCGAGACGCGTTTCAGCAAGACCGGCCTCCAACACAATAGTCGTAAAGCCACAATTTTCAACCAAAAAGCGAAACAGCCTGTTTCTGAAGGCAACTGTTTCATGCAAACCATGAGCGGGTTCGCCGAGTGCCACGATCCGTGCTTTGTCTAACATTTTTTTCAGCGGCTGCAAGTCGGCAGTACCCATTGCATTATCACTATTTTGCAGCGGTTGCACATGATCTTTCGCCCAACTAACAAAGGGTTGACTGTTTGAAGCAGTATCTGACTTTGATAACATTGCTTGGGCATAATTCAAGGACGGTTTAGCTATCATTGACAGAGATAAGGCCGTCAAGAGTGAAAATTTGATAAGAGCAAGTCCGGCATTTTTTGGTATCGTTCTCATGTATGTACTAAAAAACTCAGTGGTTTATAATCAAATATACAAGATAATTTTACTCTTTAAATCCAGGTTTGATGATAGGTTTTACATTTAGTTGAGCAATAAATTTAAGGTTTTGATTTGCTGGATTTTGTTAAATAAAGCGAACTGGTTACCATACCTGAATGATGGCGCATCCGTCATCCTGATCAGATCTACCGCCGCACACTGTGCATCATCCGGCATGACCAATTACGCCGCCGCCAAAGCTGCCGCGGGACAGGATTTATATGACAATCTGGGCGGTAAGATCAATTATTTAGTGGGCGGCCATATTGCGGTCCCAGCAGCGATTACCGGTATGATTGGATATTCCGGGGCCGTTGATCAATGCGTTCCGGAAAAGAGATTAAGGCATTCCGTTTGACCAAGCTATCTTTCTGATTTAGAAATTTGAATTCCATATTCAGGGATCATTGTTTACAGGTCGTTCGAACTGTAATCCTATAATCAACTGACTCTGGAGCGGGCAGAAGCTAACACTACCGGGAAAATTAGACAATGAACTGCAAAACGGCTTTGAGATCAAATTCTCGCGCGACAGTAGCCGGTGGGAAATTGACGATACGCTGCTTTATCAAAGCTGCTTAAGCCAAACACCCCGTAAATAATTTCTATCAAATGCGTATCTTTAACATGGGAAAAGATATGATCAACCTCGGGAAAGGGCAATACTTAGGGATCAACAGGCAGTATCAAAGTCAAAGCGCGCTCAGCTTTATTGATACGGCTTACAGCGAAAAGGTCTTTAATGGCTGGCATGCGCATGAACGCGCGCACCTGACCCTTGTCCTCAACGGCGGCAACCTGGAAAAGCGGAAAGGCGGCGAGCGGGAACTACTGGCCGGCCAGGTCGTTTTCTATCATAGCCATGAGTTGCACCGGAATGACCATACGATCTTTCCCTCACGTAACCTGAACCTGGAGATCGACAACAGCTTTTTTACCCGTTACGGGATCACCGAGCAGCAGATCGAGCAGGCATTAAATTCTGGACGACTGACCTCGCTTGAATTGACCAGACTGTTCCATGAAACCGTATTGAAGAGCCCTGCTTCATCGGACAGCCTGCACCTACTGCTATTAAGCTTTACGCAGGAGGCGGAAAAAACAACACCTGACTGGCTGATCCGGTTAAGGGAATTGTTAAACGACCAATGGGATCTGTGGCCCACGTTGTCCGAACTGGCGGCCGAATGTGAAGTTCACCCGGTTACCCTTTCCAAATACTTCCACCGCTTTTTTGGCTGCACTTTGGGATCATATATGCGCAAGCTTAAAGCGCAGCATGCCCTGTCCATGATCCGCAGCGGAAAGTACAGCTTGTCGGAGATCTGCCATGCCTGCGGTTTTACCGACCAGAGCCATTTTATCCGCAGTTTTAAGGATGCTACCGGGATGCTGCCTAAAAAGTTCGAAAAATTCTGAGCGGCTAAATCTGTTCTATTTTTGCGACCAACAACACCTTAGCTTTGCTACTATGAAAAAGAAACTGATTTTCCTGGCTTTTCTGATAGTCTGCACGCTCGGCGCTTTGGCGCAAAGCCCGGCAACCCGCCTGGATAGCCTGTTTAAAATAACGACGGACAGGCAAATGTTCAATGGCAATGTGCTCGTAGCGCAGGACGGCAGGATCGTTTATGAAAGATCCTTCGGCTATGCCGACTTTGAGCAGAAACGCCTCAATGAGCCATCTACCGGATTCCAGCTGGCCTCTTTATCTAAAGTATTTACGGCAGTAGCCATATTGCAGCAATACGAAAAAAGCAGGCTGAAACTGGACGACCCTTTCAGCAAATACTTCCCGGCATTTCCCTATAAAGACATTACTATACGCGGTTTACTTTCCCATACCTCGGGCTTATCGGACCAGGACCAGGATGCCGCCATCACTGATTTCGAAGCTAAAAATAAACGCCGCCCCGCGAATCAGGACCTTGTACCGATCATTGCCAGTGCCCAGGTCAAGCTGAAACTCGCACCGGGACAGAAATGGTGGTACTGCAACCTGGGCTATGAACTGCTGGCCACCCTTGTTGAAAAGACCTCCGGACAGCCCTTTGAAAACTATTTGAGGCAGCATATCTGGGCACCGGCTGGCATGAAAGACACCTATCTTAAAATGCCGGGGACCACGGCCAAAGCAACCAAGGCAAACAATTATGATTACGAATCCCGCTATTCTCCGGTCCGCGTCAGGGTCGACCTGGATAAACCGGACTACACGGAAAAAAGCTTTGGGCACAGCAATATCGTCAGCACAGCGGGCGACTTGTTTAAACTGGATCAGGCACTTTATAAAGGACTGCTATTGAAAAAGTCTATCATCGATCTGGCCGCTACACCCGACAAGTTGAAAGACGGTTCCGATAATGCCGTCTGGATGAATATCGGTGGTATGGGCAAAGCGCTGGACGGGCTGGGTTGGTTCATTTTCAAAGATCAGTCAGCGGGGAAAACCAGCTGGCACGCCGGCGGGATGCAGGGCGTGGTGACCATTTTACTCCGAAACACCGATCGCAAACAAACGGTGATCCTGCTGGATAATACCGGCAGCGAAGGGATGTACAAAACCGCCCTGAATGCCCTCCATATCCTGAATAACCAGCCGCTGGTGTCCAACAAAAAGAACTTGTCGCGAATCTACGGGCGGGCGATGATGGAAGGGGGTGTAGATCATGGCATGGCGTTACTTCAAAGCTTTAAACCAGATACCGCGAATTACAATTTGAGTGAGGGTGATATCAATAACCTCGGTTATGCCTTAATGGCCTCCAGGCACCAGGCTGAAGGCCTGGAAGCGCTCAAGGTAAATTGTCTGCTGTACCCGCTCAGCGACAACGTTTTTAACAGTTATGCCGAAGCCCTCGCCGGCAGCGGCAAAAAGCAGGAGGCCATCCTGATGTACCGGAGATCACTTGCCCTTAATCCTAAAAACGAGGATTCCCAAAAAGCGCTGCAAGCCCTGCTAAAATAATCGCGGTATACATGAACACTCTTCCAAAGATCGAAACACCTTGCACCCATTTTGTTCCCCGGCCGCTGAATTACTTTCCTTTGGAAAACAGATGGGAGGCTAAAAATAATATTACCCTTATTGGCGATGCAGCTCATCTGATGCCACCTAACGGCGAGGACGTTAACCTGGCCATGCTGGATGCCTTAGATCTGTCGGATTGTTTGACCAATACAAATTTTAACAACCTTATCGACGCTATTGCAGCTTACGAAAAGATCATGTTTGACAGGGCTGCTCCGCTTTGTAAAGAAACGATCGATGGCATAAGTGACTTTGCCGCGCCGACGGAAGAATCCGTGCTGGATCTGATTAAAATGCTTAGCTAAAATACATCAGATTGATTTCCAGAATCATCCCTGCCCGAATCAGGGCAAGGATGATTTGCATATTGAAGGTAACTTAAAGTATGTCCAAATCCCGGGCCACATAGAAGCTGGGGACTAATGGGCGAAAACCAGTCACTTTTCTAAGTTTATTGGTATCAAGGATACCCTCGAACGGGTCATTGAGCGGCCCTTCATCCTCATGAAATACGTCCGCTGCACCAACAGATTCCGCAAGTTCGTATAAGGTAATCGGGGCATCATCGCAGATGTTAAAGACCTCACCGTCCAGGCCGTTTTGCTGAAGCAATAAGATCAATGCCTGGGCGACATCCAAATGATGTACCATATGCATGCGCGAACCGGAATGGCGTTTCATTTTCTTTAGCAACGGCATGATTTCGGGAATATGCGGATCTTGATCACCATACACAAAACCCAAACGAAGTATTCTTACGCCAAGACCCTTCGTTTTGTGCAGCTCCAAAAGTTCCTGTTCGGCAGCGACCTTACTTGAAGAATATGCCCTCGGGTCATTAATGTTGACGAAGTCATCCTCCCGGGCAGGGTGGCCGTAGCCTGAGCCATATACGTTACCGGTACTCACAAAAATGAAGCGTTTGATATTCGCATTTATAGACGCATCGGCCAGTGCTATAGTTCCTGCATGATTGGTTTTGATAATGCCTTCATTATCGGTGAACGTCCTGAATAGCGCGGCCAGGTGGATTATTGCTTCAACACCTTCCACGGCCGCCGGTAAAGTGGCCGGATCGAACAGGTCGCCGGTAGCCACCTCGGCACCAAGCGCTGCCAAATCTTCGGCCTTTGTGGCATCCCTTACTAAAATCCGAACCTTATAACCTTTGGCTAACAGGCGTGGCACCAACCGGCTGCCCACTTTTCCTGTTGCCCCTGTAACTAAAATTTTCATGGTATGATTTATTAAATTTTACGAAACAAAGGTCAGTGGTTACAGCAGCTTGAATGTAAAGAGAATCAAACCGAAAAGTATAATTTTCAAACTTTATCCCGGACAGTTTTCGGTGTTATGCCGGTTATGCGTTTGAAGTAATTGTTAAAGTAGGTGGGATATTCGAAACCCAGCGCGTATGCGATCTCCGCCACGCTCCAGTCAGTGTGCTGCAAAAGGGCTTTGGCTTCAGCTATTATACGTTCAGCGATATGAACAGTGGTCGGTTTACCGGTTACTTCCTTTACGGACCGGTTAAGATAATTCACATGTACCGATAATCGCATTGCATAATCCTGAGCATTCCTTAGGCTTAATACCTCGCCGGCACGTTCTATCGGAAACTGCCTTTCCAGCAGATCGGTAAACTGATGAGTTAACCTGGCCGCGGCATTTTTGAACTGCGGTGCATTTTGGGAAGGTTGTATTCGTAAAGCTTCATGTAGTATGAGTACAATACAGTTACGGATCAGTTCTGCCTTATAATAGTAATCGCCATCATGTACGGCCAGCATTTTTTGAAATATGCCGCTGATGAAAATGACCTGGTCATCATTTAAAGGGATGACCGGCGAATCACCTGCCTGAAACAGTGGAGAGTTTTTCAGGACATCCGTACGATCACGTCCTGAAATAAAATTTTCGGTAAAAAGGCAGGCATAGCCTGTCGTTCTTTTAGACCTGCGTAAAACGGCATGAGGTACTCTCGGGTTGACAAAAAAGAGCACCGGCTGGTCCAGTTCAACGACACGATCACCATAACGAACGATCATGTTGCCGTCTACCAGACCCATCTTGTAAAAGTCACGCCGGCCCGCAGAAACAGGTATGTTTACCGTGTCAGGCACCTGGTGAACTTTGAAGCCATGAAGCTTTAAATCGCCCAGATCCAGTCCGGGTATCTCGTTCATAATTACTGCGCCCATTTTTCAAAAGTAATAAAATCAAACTATAGAGGTGTCTGGATTTTACAAACGAATTCGGAGGGAAAACGTTTATGGATTAGGTGTAAGTTTTTATTATAATATAGATTGTGGATGCAAAATAAAAAACTATCTTTTGTTTAATCAGTGCTGTAGCGGTATCTATCTACAGTCGTTACAAATTTAGTGAAGGGGATGTTCAAACATAATCTTACTTATTTTAATGGTAGGTTTAGAACACCTTTTATCGGAGAAGTGTTCAGATGTAACTTATCGAGAGCCAAATAAAAAGGCATCCTTGAAACTGAGGATGCCTTACCCGTCGGGAATGAAATCCCATTCTGTAGCCCAAAGGAGAATCGAACACGATTCTTAACCAATTGACTTATAATGCTTTATATGGTTTAAAACGGCTACGCACCGAATTACCAACCTTTTTTTGATGTGGAGTATTTTTATTTGCAAATCTTACTTTACGAAGATACAAAATATTGCAAACGCTAACAATTTTAACATCACAAAAAAGGCCGTACCATGATTCATTATATAGTGGTTTTAATTTCACTTGTAACAAGATTACATTATAGATCGAAAAAAGCAAGTAGTAACCATTGTGGGTAGTAAGAAGCTTTATTAACTATGGTCCGAAAGCTCTGAGATGTTGGGCATGTTTGGGAATCCATCAACGCACGTTCCGATAAATAAATTCACGAATTTTAAAATCAGGTCGCATATTACTTATTTGATTTTATGCCAGTAGTTGCTACGATCTGTTCCTGATGCCCAAAGATAGCGCATCATCGTTTTATTAACTACGTATCTCACGCCGCATGAAAAGAAAGTAAGCCAGCGCAAAACAACTTACGGTTGATGCGAGCAAACCGCTCACCTGCGGCCATACGATCATGACACTCTCTTTAAGCGGCAATGGAGCCGGTATGGCGCCTGCCATTTGCTCCATGGTCACCGGCCCAAGACTGCGTACAGAAGGCATGAGTAAAGTGGTCACAGCATCTGAGTAAAGCTGGCCCGGCGCTATGCGTTGCAGATTCAAAATCAGATCGTTATAACCGATAACCTGTGCCTGGGTAAGATAAGCCGGGTCAGGTAAAAACGACTTGACCACGAGATTGATCACAATCTGATAGAATATAGTAAAAAACAACCAGATCCCGATGGCCGTAAGTGCGGAAGTTGCGGCTTGCTTAAACAGGATGGAAAGCATGATAGATAAACTCAACCAAAAAGCCACATAAGCAATAGTGATAACAATAAACCCCAGTATGCGAAGCAGTTCCTGCGGCTCCATGCGCACGCCAGTCAGTACTAATCCGCCGCCGATCATCAGCAAAGCCAATGCAAAAAACAAACCGCTGACGATCACCAGGGCGCTCACAAATTTAGCCAGCAACAAATTATCCCGGTAGATGGGCTGCGCCACAAGGCGGGTTAAGGTGCCGCTGTTTTGTTCTGAATTAACCACGTCAAACCCTAAGCTGATGCCCAGTAAGGGAGCCAGGAAACTCAGAAACACGTGAAATGGCGGGATAGAATTATCGGTTGTAGTTAGCAGCTTCAGGTATAAAAATAAATGATCAGGATCTTTGGTATTACCTGTCGCTGATTTGATGTTGGCCAATGATACGTACATCGAAGCAATAAAAGTAAGCACGATGAGTGCAATCAATATGGCGAATCGCCAGCTGCGTATATGATCTGCTATTCCCTTGTGAACCATGACACAAAATGGCCCTGGGTCAGAAGATTGACTTTTCATGGTTTGTGTTTTTTGTACTGTTGGATTCAAAATATTTCTGATAGATATCGTCCAGGCCGTAATTTTTTTGGTTTACGCCAATCACATCGCAACCTTTTTCAACCAGGAAACGAACCAGCGCGGCAGTCAGGTCACTTTTGCTGGTAAATTCCAATTCGTTTTCGTGGATGCTGAACTGGGTGACGGCTTCCCATGCCCGGAGTTCCGGTTCCAGCGGCCAGGGCTGTAAAACGGCTTGTGCTAGCCTGATCGAAGTGACATGGCTGTCGGTGCCGAATAGCTGGGCAGACAGCGCGCTGATGTCTCCCTGTGCCAGTAATTTGCCGTTCACAAAGATCCCTACCCGGTCGCAGACCTGTTGAACATGATGTAAATGGTGCGATGAGAGCAAAACAGTAAGCCCCTGCTGCCGGCTCAACTGCTTAATCAGCGCCAAAAAGTCTCGTACGCCGGTGGGATCTATACCAAGTGTTGGCTCATCCAGGATAATAACATCTGGATTTTTGATCAATACATCGGCCAGGCCCAGTCGCTGTTTCATACCCCGGGAAAAAGCCGAAGTTTTTTTATGCTGGTCTGCGGCAAGGCCCACAATTTCCAGCACTTCGGCAGATCGTTCTTTTAATTCGCGCTCGGGTACGCCGTTCAGCCTGCCGATATACATCAGATTTTCCAGCGCGGTCATATTATCATAAAAACCAACGCTGTCGGGCATGTAGCCCACTTTCCTCTTCACCTGTATCGGACTGCTGGTAGCATTATGCCCGCAAACAAAGGCGGTACCGCTTGTAGGATCAGTGAGCCCGAGCATCATCAATATGGTAGTGGTCTTGCCGGCTCCGTTAGGCCCAAGTAGTCCGAAAATCTCGCCCTTGTCGATATCAAGGTTTAAGCCGTCGACCGCTTTAACACGACCATATTGTTTGGTTAAACCCTTTAGCTGTATAATAGGATCTTTCATTGGTAAAAACTGGAATAGCTGTTTTATCGTCTGCCATATTTACGAATGAGATAATAAACTACGCCAATGGCCACCAGGATGACCAAAACACCGATCCAGCCGGAAAGCAGCGACGTTTTGACCAGCAGCCGAAATGCGATCTGCGAGTTGGTGTTGCTGTTCGTCGCGGTAAAATTAGCGGCGTAATCGCCCGCGATGGTCTTGTCCGGTACTTTTACCGTCGCTTTAACATCGATAGTTTTCCCGGCCTCCAGTTGTTTGATACTGGCAGGTTCAAATGTTGATTCCCAGCCGGTAGGCAGTTGCGATGAAATCTGCAGGTCATTCAAAGGTAGCGTGCCGGTATTTTTAATAACCAGCTGCAGTTCCTTTTGACTTCCGGAAGTTACTTCGTCGCTCAATCTGCCGGTTGGCGTACTCAGCGCCAGGCTGTAGGAACCTTTAACGACAGCCTCCAGGTTTAGCGATAAGGTATCAGAACCGGATACGGCCTTGATCGGTATGCTATATTTTTTTGGAGCGGCAGTGGCCGTAGCATTGATCTCGATGGCAATATCCTGCGTTTTGCCGGCGTCCATATTGATGGAAGTGACCTGACTGCCGTCCACTTTGTAGGCAATCATCCAGCCAACAGGGAGATCGGTTTTGAATTCGTAGATCCGGGCGCTGGCTGAGCCGTTATGCAGGGTGGTACTGTAACGGAAGGTTTCATTAGTTGCCGCTTCGATGTTCATCAGTTTGGCGATAAAGCCTGATTTGCCGGCCGGCCAGGTGGCTGGCTGCTGCTGCGCTAGTGAGGCGAAGGTCAGGAATAATAACAGAAATGTAAAAATGCGTGCTACCCTGAAACGGGTAATGGTGAATTGGGATAACATGATCTAACAACTAAAATTTAAATGATAGCTTTCAAAAAATGCTTTTTTCGATAATGGGTTAAATGTTTAAAAATTGACTGTTCAAAGAAAAAAAGCTGTCAAAAAATTTCAAATAGTTTTAACATTTTTTAACAATTAGACTGGACGAGTAAGCTCTGGCATCCATTGTTGCCGAGTTATAAAAGATCGGGTAAATGAGAGGATTTGTTTGATAAATAGGTAAGCTATTGCCAAGCAGAGTGATGCTGATTTTTGTAGGAAAATACCGGGCTACCTAAGTGCCTTCTCTTCTTAAGCATACATCAAATCTAAATTCTATATTAGCATCAAACAAACAGCCTTCTATGAAAAGATCTGTTTTCTTTTTATTAATCATCATATCAATTACCGCCAATGCACAGCAAACTAAGCACAAAAAAGCCATTATTGTGCTTACCTATGATGATGGTTTAGCTTCGCAGTTAAATGTAGCTATTCCCCAGCTTGATTCGGCGAACCTTACCGCTACATTCTTTTTAACCGGCAACATGACCGAAACTTCATTACCCCGTTGGCGCCAGGCAGGTAAAAAAGGTTACGAACTGGCTAACCATACCCTATACCATCCGTGCCTGCTAAACGTAAAAGCTAATCCTGCCGACAACTCGGCCAATTATACACCATATATTATGGTGCGCGAAATAAAGGAAATGAACACCCTGCTTTTCGCTCTCGACGGCAAAAGGGGTAGCCGCACCTATGCCTACCCATGTACAGAACTTGAGGTTGGCGGTGTAAATTATGTTGACACTCTCCGCAAAACAGGACTGGCAAAATACGCCCGCATAGGCGGAGGCCCGGATGCGGTGATTACTGATTTTAAGAACCTCGACCCACTAAAAGTACCCTCGTGGGGCGTACCAGGCAACCAGGTAACTGGTGATGTCCTGATAAATTTTGTGAAGAAAGTACAGCAAAGTGGTGGCCTTGGTATTTTTATGTTTCATGGCGTAGGCGGCGATTACCTGATTACCCCGGCTGATGCACACCGGCAACTACTTAAGTATTTAAGCCAGCACCGAAACGAAATTGAAGTAACAACTTTTATAAAGGCTATGGACGAGGTGACGGCAGCTAAATAATTACGCTACGAGGTTGATAATATCGGCCGCATTTGTTTCCAATTCCAGCAGCGCTTTACAGATAGTCCTCAGCCGCAGCCCGAGCTCCGGGTCCATCAGCAGGTCTCCCGCCTCCCTTATATCTTTCATGGCATAAAAGCGTGACATTTCGGTCATGCCCAAACCGGGTGATCTGCGGGAAGATATACCACATCCAGTGGCCTTGCTTTCGGCCGCTTTTTATTTCCGCCAGCGCGGTATCATAATCCCGGTCCTACGCAATTTTAAAACGTTGTAAGTGCTCTTTCATTTTTTTACTTAGTTGCTTTTCCCCCGGAACAGCGAGATGATCCAGATAATGACGGCGATCACGATAACAACCGCAAGAATGCCCACAGCCGCACCGGCTTTAAAAATGCCCGCTATCGCGGTGCAGCTGGTGAATAAGGTGGCTATCATGAAGATGGCCACCGGAATAATGATATTTTTCATCTGATGTGTTTTGGAGTTCATCAGCCTGCGTTGCTATCATCCTGTACGTCGTCAGAGGGAAAAGTTTCTGTTGATCCGTTATCCAGCTTGACGACGATCTTGTCGCCAATGGTATCCACCACTTCTCCTTCCCCTGAAGGCGTCAGTACACGCTGGCCAAATAAAAATAAGTGCTCGTCCATTATGTCCGTACTGGTTCTGCCCCGTAGGTGCTCCATTGGGCAACACCTTTAGGCTCTGCATTTTTTACTTCAGTGCTTTTGACCTTGCTCATATCTTTATTGAGTTTTTCGCTTTCTTTTATTTCCGCGCTGAAATCATCAGGCAATTTCGTTTGGCCTTCCGTTTCCTGTACCTGTGTAATGGGGTCTTCGACGTAATTAAATTCTTTGCCCATGCCTTTGATCTCTCCCTCATTCCATGGCCCGCGAACGATACCGTCAGAAAGGTTGTAAACGTTTTGCAGGTAGCGGGGATCGCCAGCCAATACCCCCGGCGGAAAATTAGGCTGGATGCTGTCCAAAGCTGCCTCAAACATTTTATAGTGTGTAACCTCCCGGGTCATCAGGAAGGACAGGGTTTCGTGGATGTACGGATCATCGGTGAATTTCATCAAATGCTCGTAAACGAGCTTGGCCCGTGATTCCGAAGCCAGGTTGCTCCGTAGATCAACCGTCAGGTCGCCATTGGAGTGGATGTAGGATGCACACCATGGAATACCCTGGCTGTTGCGTGGCGTTACGCCACCGCCAGTGATGATGCCGAACTGTGGATTGGCGAATACAGCTGCGTGGATAATATCTTCCTTAGCGGCCTTACCGTTTAATACCTGCATAATCTCCGAGCTGTCGGCGGCGTTTTTGAGCTCGCCGTTCACGCCCTTCAGCAACATCTGGATGGTAGCGCCAACGATTTCCAGGTGACTGAATTCTTCGGTGGCGATATCCATCAGCATATCGTATTTATCCGGATGCGGAACTTTTGCGCCGAAGGCCTGGGTGAAATATTGCATGGCCGCGGCCAACTCACCGTTTTCGCCGCCGAACTGCTCCAGCAACAAGTTGGCAAAACGTGGATCTGGACGGGATACCCGGGCGTTGAATTGTAGATCTTTTACATGATGAAACATAATATTATTTGTTTTTAGGTAAATGGATATTGATAAAACTATAGGAGCTGATATTATGTTTTTAATTAATTAAATAATTTTATAAGAAATATTAAAACATTATTTAACCAAAAAAAGTTGTTGTACTACTTTTTCGCCGCTTTCTGCAGCGTTCACGGGAGTAATTAAACCAATTGTTAACAATTATTTTTTACAATGAATGCGACCTCAGCCTGGCTCTTGACTGTTAATTCAAAATTGAATAGTCCTGACCTGACCGTTGTATATGAACAGCAGGCGGCGGAATATTCCTTTAAAGTCTATGTAGTTGACGATTCCTGCTGGATGGTAGTGGACTGGCCAAAAGGCTGCCGGATCGCTTTCCGGCTTGCTTATTCACCCAACGACCACCTGGAACTCCGGAAAGTCAAAGTCCTTGAGAAGGATCAAAAAATTACTTTTCGGATCGCCTCGCTGATGGGCGAATACAAAGCTGTTGTCTGCTTACCCGCAGGGGAAATTCCTGTATTGCGCCTGACTACACGCCTGAAAACCGGGGCATCGATTTTGTTCCCTTACTGGCCTCGGGATATCGTTCCATTAGGCTCGGCACGCAGCAATATACTTGCGGAAGGTGAAATCATGGTCAGCCAGGTGGGGACACGTTCAGGACAACTCTATTTCAGCCTGACCCGGCCAAAGGCCGGTTCCGTGCTTTACCTGCAAAACCTGACCGCGTTGACAGATTATAACCAGCAGACCGAGACCTCGGCCGGTAATACAGTAGGTGGCGAATGGCCCGAGATTGGATTTGCCCTGCCACCTACTTTGAAAAATAAACCATTGAAAGCAGGGAAAACGTATACCCTGAGTGACGCTTTCATCGCCTTTTCTGAAGAAGTACCTGCAGACGAAGGGGCCACGATACGTCAATATCTTGATTTATTAGCGGCAGTTTATCTGGAATTGCCAAAACCGGCCACCACTTATAGGAACTGGCCGGAAACTTTGCAAAACGGTTTAACCGACCTGACCGAAAGCCCGGGTTGCTGGACACAGGTAGATGGGAATCATTACCTGAATGCCTATGTCTGTGATTACGCAACGCCACCGGAAATCATGGTGCAGCTGGCGGTGCTGCTGCCCTTGCTGGATTATGTGGAATGGAACGATTCGCAGTTGGAGGTGATGAAAAAGATCAAGGAAGGCCTGCCCGCTTTTTATCATGAGGAACTTGGCACGATCATGCGCTGGCACCCTAAAGTGGCCGACAAGATGGAAGGCGAAGAAGAACACAAAAAGCCAATGGTCATGGATTCCTGGTATCTGCATCACCCGCTGCTGAACTTGTCACGCTTAGCGCTCAAAGGGGATAAAGTTGCCGAAAAACTGTTCCTGGATTCGCTGGAATTCGCGATAAAGGTGGCCCGCCATTTCAATTACAGGTGGCCGGTGTTTTATAAAATGGACACGCTCGAGGTGATCAAAGCGGAAACACAACCTGGAAAAGGCGGTGAAAAGGATGTGCCGGGTTTGTATGCACATGTAATGCTGCAGGCCTGGGAACTGACAGGCAACAAACGTTATTTAGCCGAAGCTGAAAGAGGCGCTTTAAAACTGCAAGGTTTAGGTTTTGACTTATTCTACCAGGCGAATAATACCTCCTTCTCGGCAGGTGCCTTATTACGGCTGTATAAGGTCACCCGAAAAGAAGTATATAAAGAGCTCAGTTATTTATGCCTGGCTAATGTGTTCAGGAACGTAAAACTCTGGGACTGCAATTATGGCTACGGGCGAAATTTTCCATCGTTTTTTGCCCTGTTCCCGCTGAACGATGCGCCCTATACGGCGGTTTACGAGGAGCAGGAAGTCTTCTGTGCCTTTCATGATTACCTGCGGCACGCCGAAGGCCTCGATATTCAGCCTTCCCTGCGTTTGCTGATGGCCGAATATATACGGTTCCTGGTGGAACGCGCGGTTTACTACTATCCGACGATGCTGCCGAAGGCGATGTTGTCAGACGAGGTCAAGACGGGTGAAGTCGACCCGAACCTGTGGATCGCGCTGGAGGATATGCATGACGGCTGGGAGAAATCCGGCGAAGTTGGGCAGGAGGTTTACGGCGCGGGAAATGCTTTCGGTATCCTCCCACGCCATTATATGCAGGTGGAAGATGGGCCCTTTATGATCTATACCGATTACCCCACTTATGGCTTCTCGCCAAAAAAGCACCGTCCGGCCAGATTCAGGCTGGCGGGAGATGCGCGCCTTAACTGCCGCCTGATGTTGATTAAGTCAGGTAAAGGTAAACTGCCGGATTTTTCGGTGACGCTGAATGGGGGAAAAGAACCGGCGAAAGGTAGGAAAACAAAAGAGGGTCACCTGGAATTTACTATTCCCGGTGACAGTGAAGTTTATATTAACTGGAAGACCAAATGAAGAAGAGTAAGAATTTATTCGAACGTTTCAGTAACTGGGCCACAGCGGCCACCGGAAGTTCCGCTGCATTTATCATCGCTACATCCACCGTGCTCATTTGGGCTGTTACCGGACCGTTATTTCATTATTCGGAAACATGGCAGCTCGTCATTAATACGGGAACGACGATCATAACTTTCCTGATGGTCTTTCTTATCCAGAAATCGCAAAATAAAGACTCCAAGGCCGTCCACCTGAAGCTGAATGAATTGCTGGCCTCGCACGAGGGCACCAGTAACCGCATGGTTAATATAGAGGACCTGACCGAGGAAGAACTGGACCATCTTTATAAATTTTATATCCGGTTGTCCGATCTGGCAGAAAAGGAAAATGATCTTACCCGCACGCATTCAATAGATGCTGCTGCAGAAAACCAGAAAAGAAAATCACAGACACGGAAGCCGATTAAAAAGACCTGAGCCATGAATAAGCCGACTATAATCACCGCGATGATCGAATGTCCGAAGGGATCGAACCAGAAGTTCGACTATGATCCGGCGGAAAAACGTTTTAAACTGAATAAGATCCTGCCCGCCGGACTGGTCTTTCCCTTTGATTTCGGGATGATCCCGGGAACCAAAGGAGAGGACGGAGACCCGCTGGATATCATCGTGATCTCCGAAGGTTCCACTTTTCCCGGTTGCCTGGTAGATTGCCGGATCATTGGCGGATTAAAAGCAGAGCAAACCGAACGGAACGGGCACAAGGTACGGAATGACCGTTTTATCGGTATTCCGGATGTTTCCCAGCTATACTCGGATATCCATACACTAGAGGAGCTGCCAGAGGTCCTCATTGATCAGCTCGAAGCCTTTTTCAAAAATTATAACGAACAGGCGGGAAAGAAATTTAAAGTGACCACGAGGCTAAACGCCCCGCAGGCGGCCAAATTATTAAGTCAATGAAGAAATAAAGCAGCAGCTCATACTGGCCACGCTGGCATCACTGTAATTACCGCCTGGCTCGTAAGTCGTAAGCCGGGAACGGCACCAAAGAAGCCCGCAGCTGTATGCGGCAAAAGAAACTAAATAAGAACTAAAATCAATTGCTATGGAACTTCTGCTAAAAATTTTTGGTGAAAGCAAAGACCTCAATGCCCTGCAGATGAGCAGCCGGGGCGTAGTCATTTTTATAATCGCCTTCCTGCTCATCCGCATTTCAGGCCGGAGGTCGTTTGGCGTGCGGACGCCGCTCGACAACATTATTACCATTTCATTGGGAGCCATCATGAGCCGGGCGGTGGTGGGTGCATCGGCTTTTGTACCGGTAATCGTCTGCTGTTTTGTGATTGTTTTCCTGCACCGGGTCTTTGGCTGGCTGATCGTTCATCATAAGGCATTCGGCCGCTTTGTGGAGGGCGATAAAATCCTGCTATTTGATCAGGGAAAGTTCATTAAAAGCCATATGGAAAAAGGATTGGTCTGTGAAGAAGACATCATGCAGGGCGTCCGGAAGTCAGCGCTAACCGAAGATATGAAGGGGATTGAAAAAGTTTATATGGAAAGAAACGGCCAGGTCAGCGCTATCCGGAAAAAATGAAAATTGTCCTGATTTTTCAGGGGTTTGGAACGCTTCTTGTTTTTTAAGAACAACGTTGTTCAATATAGTTTTAACCAAAATAAAATCTACAATCATGCCTACAAAAAGCAACAAAAAGTCTGCTGCAGCAGCCAGCCGCACACCAGAAGCTGAAAGTGCGCTGAAAGAGTTATTTATCGATGAGATCAAGGACATCTACTGGGCCGAAAAGCATTTAGCCTCGGCTTTGCCGAAGCTGATCAAGGGAGCGACCTCGGAAGACCTTAAACAAACCATTGGCAACCATCTGGAGGAAACCAAGAACCATGTGACACGTCTGGAAAGCGCTTTCGCATCGATCGGTGAAAAAGCAGTAGCAAAGAAATGCCTGGCCATGGAGGGCCTGTTAAACGAAGCTACTGAACTACTGTCCGATACCGACAAAGGCACAGAAGTAAGGGATGTAGCTATTATTTCTGCTGCTCAAAAGGTAGAACATTACGAGATCGCATCTTATGGCACCCTTCGCACTTTAGCCGGAACCCTCGGTTATAGTGAAGCGCAGCGCCTGTTTGATGAAACCTTAGCTGAAGAAAAAAATGCCGATACCCTGTTGACCCAAGTAGCCGAAAATTATGTGAATGAAGCCGCTGCCGCTGAAGTAGATTAAAAGAAGCAAATTGTGATCTTTCAGGGGATACCGGAAGGTATCCCTTTTTTGTTTAAGTTTTGCTTAGTGCCGCGATCAAAAGTTCGGCGGTCGCCTGGATGGTCTGATGAATGACCTCCTCGCAGGAACCGGAAAACACTTGACGGAAACTGGCTTCACGACCACAGATCAAAGCAAAAACGAACATGGTGCCGACCGGTTTATCCGGTGTTTCGCTGCCGCCGGGAGTGGTCAGGCCGGTAACGGTTACCTGGATATCCGAATCGATTATTGTTTTTAAGCGGTATGCCATCTCCCGGGTCACTTCCATCGATTCCGGCGTGTATTTATCAATGAGTTCCTGTGGTACACCTAACAAACTGACTTTCAAACTCGCCTCATAACACGCCATGCCCCCTTTAAGCACTTTACCAGATTCTTCAGTCAGCGCAAATTCGGAGCAGAGCCAGCCCGCTGTCGCGCTTTCTGCAAAAGCGATAGTCAGCCCTCGTTGAGCTATGAGTTTACTGCAAACGCTGATTTTGCTTTCTGCCATTTATACTTAACAATCTGGCGCTGAAAATGGTTTGGATATACAGACGCTTTGCGCAAGCATCGGGTCTTTTCCTAACAATCATAAATACCGGATACAGAACCGACTACTGCTTATCACTTATCGTCCTTACCGAATAACTCCCTCAACTTATCCTTTGCTTTTTCCAGCGTGTCTTTTTCCTCTGCGCTTAAGTTCTTTCCGGCCCGGTTCTCATAAAAGGTCAGCATGGACATCGCGCTTTGATAAGGCGAAGATTTTCGCCGTTTGCTTGTCTCCGCCGAATGTTTTACTGATGCCGCGATCTTATCCGGGTCTCCGGATTTAAAAATATCTTTCTCCAGATCCATCGCATCGCTATGCTCTGTAACATCTGCAGACCATTTGTTTACTGTTTTTTTGGTTTTCGTAGTCATAGAAGTATATTTTATCAGTAAATGATTTTTAGTATCGGTTGATGCTAACCTTCTTGCTTGTCGCTTTCTGCTTCCGCTTTTTTATCCTCTTCCAGTAGATTGGTACCGATAGGGTTAGCGGCTAATAGTTTGGCAAACCAGGCCAGGTTTGCGGTCATATAACGCAAGGTTTTATTGGTATATAAATATCGTTCGCCGCCGGCTTCCACATAATCTTTTTCTCCTCCGGCCATACCAACCCAATAGGCGTTAACATTTGGTGGAATTGTAAAGCCTACTTCCTGCAAAGCCCAGAGTACTTGCGCGGCGCAGCTATGGGCGCCGTCTTCATTGCCGGTGATCAAGCAGCCGCCTACTTTATTATAGGGCATATATTGTCCGTTTTCTTGATTGCTCAGTTCTTCGTCCCGGAAAATAGCATCTAACCGTTCAATCACTTTTTGAGCGGTCGAGGCCAGGTGTCCCATCCAGATGGGCGTGGCGATAATAAAAATTTGACAGGATTTGATCTTTTCCAGGATAAGCGGCCATTGATCACCCTCTCCTTCATCAGAAGAATTACCGGTAAGCACCTGGTAATCATTAAGACGGATAATCTCTGTTTCAAACCCCTGCTCACGAAGCTGGCTTGCGGCCTTGTCAGCCAATGCGCCTGTATTGGAAAAATCTGGTTGACGTTTGAGCGTACAGTTAATAAGTAATGCCTTCATGAAGTTTGTTTTAATAATTAGTTAGAAAAATAACAGCCTGATGTGATTCAGCTATCACTGTTCTTCTTTTTTTCCTTTGTAAAATGAGCGCGCGCCTGCTTTAAACCAGTTGCTATTGCTTCCCCTTCATTGCCGGTTGTTCGCAACACTTCATTGGCGATCTCCGTTGCCTTTTCCCTGATTTTCTTAGGTTGGTTCTTATAAGATGGCGGGTAGTTTCCGTTATACCATGGCATAAGCTAATTTTTAAATGTTTCTAAATACGCTTTCATTTCAACCTTGCTTTCTATTTGCATTCAGCAGCGCCTGCCTGATGACAGGCGCTGTAAAAAGATCAGGAAAAAAATCCCTTGTCTTCTTTGGGTTCGGTGCTTGCCTGGTAATTGATATTATTTTCAGCGATCCGGGTCAGCAGGTTGTCTGCTTCCTTTTCTTCCTCCAGGGTCTGGCCCAGGAGGTCAGCCGCATCATTATATCCTAAAGTTTTAGCCAGTGTGACCATGCCGCCGTAAGTGGCGATCTCATAATGTTCTGCCTTTTGTCCGGCGAAGATCAGACCTACATCCCGCTGCGCGGTGCCTTCTTCGGTTTCATCTATAATATCTTCGCCTTCGTCAACAATACCGGCCATTGCTGCGCATTTGGTGGTGTCCACGTCTTCACCAATCAAACCAAAGACCTGTTCCAACCGGGTAACATGGTTTTGAGTTTGTGTGAGGTGGTTACCGAATGCATCCTTCAGTTCAGCGGATGTAGCGGCTTCCTGTAATTTTGGTAAAGTTTTAACAAGTTTTTTTTCTGCCCAAAGCAGGTCTTCTAATTGATCGATAAAAAACTCTTTGAGTTTTGAATCGGTAGTCTGTGCGGTTTGTGTTTCCATGATATTTGTTTTTGACAAATGATTTTGTAATTTCTTTAAATTGGATGTCAATGCCGGATTATAGCCGGGTGAGCTTCTATGTATTAAGGCTGTCCTGAGCCGCCGGATGAACCATAGATCTGTCCGGTCGCGTAACTGGCATCTGAGGCAGCCAATTGTACATAGATAGAGGCCAGTTCTGCGGGTTGTCCGGGTCTGCCCAATGGTGTTTGTCCGCCGAACTGCTTCAGCTTTTCCTGGCTGGCGCCACCACTAACCTGTAAGGGTGTCCAGATCGGTCCGGGTGCGACGCCATTTACACGGATACCTTTCGGCCCTAATTGTTTTGCCAGTGACTTGACATAATTCATTGTCGCAGCTTTTGTTTGCGCGTAATCATACAGGTCGGGCGAGGGATCGTAAGCCTGCTCAGAAGTGGTACCGATGATAACCGAGCCGGGTTGTAAATGCGGCAGGGCCGCCTTAATGATCCAGAAAGGAGCATAGATATTGGTTTTCATCGTCCAGTCAAACTGTTCTGTAGAAATATCCAAAATCGACTGATTGCTTTGCTGCCTGCCTGCGTTATTTACTACAATATCCAAACCGCCCAAACCTTTAACCGCATCGTCTACGAGTTTTTTGCAAAAAGCTTCATCACACAGGTCGCCAGGAATTGCGATGGCTTTTCGGCCTTCAGCTTTGATCAATGCGATCACCTCTTTGGCATCTTCTTCCTCTGTCGGGAAATAATTGATCGCTACATCAGCGCCTTCACGGGCGTAGGCTATGGCAGCAGCTCGTCCCATCCCCGAATCGCCACCGGTGATCAACGCCTTGCGACCAGCTAACCGTCCCGAACCTTTATAGCTTTTTTCGCCGTGATCCGGTTTGGGGTTCATTTTACTGGCTAAGCCTGGCCAGGGCTGTGACTGGCTTTCAAAAGGCGGCTTTGGGTATTTGGTGATCGTATCTTCTAATGCTTTTGCTTCCATTATACTTTTTGTTTTACCGCCGGCTGCGAAGACAGGTGTTACTGCCGCGACAGCTAAAGTGGCACCTAACCCGGCGACCGCTTGCCGCCGGGTGATTTTATGTTCTTCGTTCATGGTAGTGTAGGATGTATTTTTCTACGATTTCTTTTTGGGAACCTTAGCGCCTTCCTTGCGGGCTTCCGACAATCCGATTGCCACAGCTTGTTTTCTGGACGTTACCTTTTTACCGCTTTTGCCACTTTTTAATGTCCCTTCTTTTTCCTCATGCAAGGCTTTGTGGACCTTGTCCTGTGCCTTTTCTGAATATTTTGCCATTTTTTTTGATTTAATTGTTATTCATGATATAAACGATTCCGTTGATTATATAACCTTATCCGTTGACTACTTCACCACCGTTTACGTGGATGACCTGGCCCGTTATAAAAGAAGCATCATCTGAAGCCAGAAAAACATAGGCAGGTCCAAGTTCCGAAGGCTGTCCAGCCCGTTTCATGGCTGTTTCACTCCCAAAACTTTTGATCTTTTCCTCATCGAACGTGGATACGATCAGGGGTGTCCATACCGGCCCGGGAGCAACAGCATTTACACGGATCTTTTTTTCAACGAGATTTGTTGCCAGAGAGCGTGTTAAGGTGGTAATAGCTCCTTTAGTCGAGGAGTAATCAATCAGCGAAGGAGAGGAACGGTAAGCAGTTACTGAGGTGGTATTAATAATACAGTCACCGCTGCGCATATGAGCTACTGCCGCCTCAGCGAAGTAGAAATAAGCAAATATATTGGTGCGAAAAGTAATATCCAACTGTTCGGGGTCAATCGCTTTGACATCTTTCTGTGGAAATTGCATTCCCGCATTATTAACAAGTATATTCAGTTTTCCATATTTCCTGACCGTTTTTTCGACCGCGTTTTTGCAAAAGGCGGCATCTTTCACATCTCCTTTGATAAGCAGGCAATTTCTGCCAGCGGCTTCCACCAAATTTTTGGTTGTTTCGGCGTCATGATCTTCATCGAGGTAAACGATGGCTATGTCCGCACCTTCTTCGGCGAAATGAACGCTGACAGCCCGGCCGATGCCGCTGTCACCACCTGTAATCAGGGCTATCTTGCCCTGGAGTTTGCCGGCAGCCTTGTAACTATCCTTAATATATTCCGGTTTCGGATCCATCTCCGCTTCAATACCCGGCTGGCGATCCTGTTTTTGTGGCTTTTTTGTTTTCGTTTCCATATCGGTCAAATGTTTTTTCCTTCAAATTGCTTTTCAATTTTAGCCCAGAAAGGCAGATCAACTATTTGCATAAACTCATCCATACTTACCGCGTTAGTTTTAGGGAGCGGTTTGCCATGCTTTAAATTACCCAACGCTTTTTGGATGGCGTGAGCCACCTGGAAGATCACGGTAGTTGGGTATAAGATCATGGAATAACCCATATCACCCAGGTCTTTTGGCGATACCCAGGGTGTTTTGCCTCCGTTTTCCAATACACTGGTGGCTAAGGGTGCCCCTTTCAATTCTTTTCCGATCTTTTCCAGTTCGTCTATCGTTTCCGGACCTTCGAGATAAACGCCATCCGCACCAGCATCCAAGTAGCTTTTTGCACGGTCGACAGCATTATCGATCCCTTCGGGATCAATGGCATCTGTACGGGCGAGGATAAAGAAATCCATACCATCACGTGCGGCCATGGCTGCTTTGATTTTTTGTAACATGACTTCGGCATCGATCACTTTTTTATCGCCCATATGTCCGCATTTTTTCGGAGGTTGCTGATCTTCCATAAACATGGCGGAAGCACCCAGGCGGATGTATTCCTGAACGGTACGTGTAACATTCTTCACATCACCATAGCCGTCATCAACATCAAGCAATACCGGCAGAGGCGAAGCTTGCATGATCCAGTCTGCAGAGAACTTCTTTTCGCCGAATTTTTCCAGGTCTACATCTGGTATCGCGTGTGTAGCTCCGGAAAGCGCATAGCCGCCGATCTGGTAGGCATCAAAACCGGCCAGCTCAATCAGGCGGGCTGTCAGCGCATCATGTGCAACGGGCAGCTGCACCGGTTTGTCTGCTGCGGCCAGCATGGCTTTCCAGCTCTTTCTTTTGGCGATCGTGTGTTTCATTACGCACCTGGTTTGAGTACTACTTTAATACGATCCTCTTTATTGGCAATTCTGCCTGATTTGTGAAAAATTACTGCTTGCATCATACAGATTCATTCTTTGATAAATGAGTAAAATTAGCGGCGGCTGAAAGTGGGTGGGAGCGGCAAAATAATCTGAATAAATTACCTCCAATATTATTCCAGTAGTAGATATATGGATAAAAATATTTTACATTTTAGCTATCTATACTTAAAATTATTTCTTTTTAATTTAATAATTGTACTAAAATCGACTATATGTGTCATTAATTTAGAACAGAACTGTTCAATGAAGTATAGAGGCTGACGAGATGATTTCTAAGGTTTCAATTTAAGCTTTAACGAAATATCAAGAAGGTTGATTGTTTAAAACCCAATGTAATAACCAGTGTTATTACATTGGGAAAATTGAAGTAACCTTAAATTTAAAAGCTATGTCAGGAGTTAATAAAGTTATCCTGGTCGGCCATTTAGGAAAAGACCCGGAATTCAGGTATTTGTCGGATAACGCTGCAGTTTTAAGTTTTCCACTTGCTACGTCCGAGTTGATCATCAAAAACGGTGTTAAAACAGAACATACAGAATGGCACAATATCGTGATGTGGCGTTCGCTGGCGGAAGCTGGTCATAGATCGCTCCGTAAAGGAAAGCTGATCTATGTAGAAGGTAAATGCCGTACCCGCTCTTTTGAAGATAAAGAAGGTATCAAACGTTACACTACGGAAATTATTCCTGAAACCTTTACCCTTTTGGGACGGGGCAGTGATTTTGAAATTAATGAATTACTGGAAAATGTGGCTCATTCACAGAAGTAGAAGTATTCACGTACCACACACGCTTTGAGAGGGAAATAGACGTCATAATCTGTTGGCGGGTGCCTTCGGGATGCTGCATTGCTAAACAAAAATAGCCTTCGCCGTATTCTGCGAGTTTTAATCGGCCAAATTTACTTAAATCTCTCCTGCCCAATCATCGTCATTACTTCCCCGGTTAACAATGACAGAGACGATCCATAATAAGGTCCCGGTCAGCAATAGCTCTTTATGCTGCTCGGGAAAGGCATCAGCCGAATGGCTCACTATCCGCAGTACGTCAAAGATCAACAAGCAGATCATCATGGAGACGATCAGTGTTCTAAATAAAAAAAATTTATCCATCATTCCATTTCCTCCAGGTTCTTTAAGCGAAAAATCTCTTTTGCGATCAATTTACAATTGTAAGCCAATTCATGCAGTGTGCAGCAGATGGTTTTGACCTTTACCGGCAGTTCACCGACGGTTTCTATGAGGTCAATATGTAAAAGGCAAGAATCTTTTAAATTTTGGTTGCCTTTTAACTGGTTGAATAACTCATAGGCGGTACCGCGGTCGTCACCAAAGAAGTACTGCCCATAGTCGACAAAGCCCCGCGGTGTCTTCAGGCTTAACAAGATATAGAATTCTGTTTTCATAGCAGTTATAATGAAAGAGCCATCACAAGAGGAACACTTGTCTTTTTAACGCTGGTGCATATCAGACGCTGTCCTGTTAAATGCTGTCATCCGGCCGTGTGTTTGGGCGTCAGCAGGGGCGGTTAAACCGAATAACTTTAAATTTAAAGTCCTACTATAATTAAACTGACTTCTTAGTACATCCTGAAAAAGGCCGCCATGACGGCAGCCTTCCTGGATGTATGATGGAATCGGTTATTTTATCTCGATCTGCCTGCGTATGCTTTTCGCTTCTTCACGTTTGGCAATATCGATGCGGAGGATACCATCGGTATAACTCGCGTTGATCTGGCTGTCATCCGCGCTTTCCGGCAGCGTGAAGGAACGCACGAAAGAGTTGTAGCTGTATTCACGCTTGCTGTAATTTTTTTGATTGTCTTCCTGACTGGCAGTTTGCTCAACAGCAATGTTCAGCACGTTGCGTTCCAGGTTCAGTTTGAAATCTTCTTTCTTCAGGCCCGGCGCAGCCAGTTCCACATGATAGTTGTTTTCCGTTTCGCTGATGTTGACGGCAGGTACGCGGGTTACCATACGGTCATTGAAAAAAGTGTCATTAAAAATAGAATCGAAAACATCACTAAAACCTGGTAATAGTGAACTGTTTCTTTTGTCGGGATTAAATTTAACCAATGTCATAATTTTTTCTTTTAATTGTTTTTAAAGGATCAAACCATTTATTTATTAAACTTAAAGAACGATTGTTCGACAGTGTTACTACAAGTGAAATGCCAAAGCCGGAAATGGAATTAAAACTGAAATTTTTGCAGCGGGCATCTGAAAAATTTACAGCTTCGCTGCCAGATTTTCATCGGCCAGACGTCTTTCAAAGGCTTAAATGGGCGTTTCGGAGATATGTTACACCCTATTCCGTGGCAAAATTGACCACCTGTTTGCTGGCATAGAAATGCAGCTTATGCTTTAGCAGCGTAAACAAAGATAATTAATTACCAATTTTCACCTAGCCTGGTGTTGCTCCAGCTATAACCTCTTTTTTCTTTTCGAAGCTTAAATACCTGGCATTTCCTTCTGATGATCGCCGTTCAGCGCTTTAATAGAGGCATTTCAGAGCGACTTCGCATATATAATGAGGCTTCCGGCCAACTCGTTCCTTCGAAAACGGTATCTGGCATTTAAACAGGACAGTCGATATCTAAAGCATAAAACAAAAAAAGGGGTGGTCAGTTTGATCCGGAATCAGGTGGTCACTTTGGCCCGGAATACCCTGGTCACTTTAAATCGGAATCAGGTGGTCTGTTTGAGCGGAATCTCCACTCCTGATCATGAAAGCCGGTAAAGAATTGGAAGTTGTGGAGGTAAAGGAAGGAGAGGTGAACCATCGAATACTGCATGTGTTAGATGACCTGATGGCTAAAGAAAAAACGATGGAAGAGGTCATCGGTGAATTTAAAGGTGATCCGAAAGCGCTGGAACAATTAGAACGGAACCTCAAACAATACGGAAAGACGTTGTCTACGTTGGAAATTCTGAAAAACGATAAAGGTGAAGATGAACAAGGCAGACAGGTCAATATCATAACACCGGAAGAAGAAACTCCGCTGTTCGATGACCGGCTTGCTGCCATGTATGACAAGCTACAGGAAAACGGCACCTGGGCTTACGAAAATATTGATGGTTGCCTGCATATCGGCATGTATAAAGGACAATTTAGGGCCGGAGGGCATATCATCCTGGAAGGATTGGCCAAGCAACATGGCGGGCCTTATTTTTTGTTCGATTATGTCTCGATCTTAAAGTCGCTGCATAAACCACTATTTGTTTTGCCGTTTACCAGGGAGTTTATTTTCGATCTGATGTTTTACACGTGTCAAACTGTATTTTGTAGTGGAGGTGGAAGCGTTTATGAAACTATTCAGCGATTACGGAATGACTGCGGAATGGATGAGCACAAAAGAGACGATGCGGCTAAAGGAGAAATATAAGCTGGATGAATTGTTCACCATGGCTAAGCGCGGGATCAAGCTGACCCACGATGAAACAAAGCAGGTAAGTTATCTGCACCACGGAATATTTAACAGGTTATACTTCGAACATATTTACCCATCGTATGTTGCTTATTCGCAATTATATAGCTTTAAAAGCGTAGCAAATAACGAAATGCCCGGCGAATGATGGCCCTACGGGAGTCGAACACCTAAAACGTCAATTAGATAATCTCAGGGCACTTTTTTTACGAACAAAAAAGTTTAACAAAAATCTTCGTTAAAACATCGAACACCTTTTTCGGGGTTGAAATAAGTTTGTATTTTTCTGATAGTCAAAAAGTTAACTGCATAAAAAAAGGAAACCTACAATTATGTACGTTTCCTTAAGTAGCCCGTAGGGGAATCGAACCCCTGTTTCTAGAATGAAAATCTAACGTCCTAACCCCTAGACGAACGGGCCTTTTTTATTTATTTTCCCTTGTTTTGGGATTGCAAAGATATAGCTTTAGCGATAAATTAAAAATAAAATTTAAAAAAAATATTTTAGCTATAAATCCCACTCGTTTTAAGGGGTCTCAAACAAAATCATGCCTTTATCATTGTAATTCTTTGCCTTGTTAAAGCTATCTTTATAAATAAATAAAACATACTTTATGAAAGCAATCTGGAACGATCAAGTGATAGCCGAAAGTAATGATACCATCGTGGTCGAAAACAATCATTATTTCCCTATAGAAAGCGTTAAAGCCGAATATCTTGAAAATACCAATACTCATACTACTTGCCCATGGAAAGGATTGGCATCTTATTATACCCTGAATGTTGATGGTAAAAAAAATCAGGATGCCGCCTGGTATTATCCCCAGCCAAAGGAAGCAGCCAATCACATTACCAATTATGTGGCCTTCTGGAAAGGTGTTAAAGTAACCGAGTAAACATGAAGAAATACGATGTCATTATCATCGGTGCCGGACAAGCGGGTGCCCCATTAGCTAAAAAGCTGGCTAACGCGGGCAAAAAAACCGTTATTATTGAAAAACGGTTTTATGGCGGCACCTGCGTAAACGACGGCTGTACCCCTACAAAAACTATGGTGGCATCGGCAAAAGCAGCTTATATGGCAGGCAAAAGCGCTGAACTTGGCGTACCCGTAAAAAAGTTCTCGGTTAATATGCCTCAAATTAAAAAACGCAAAGATGAGATCGTGCTTCGTTCGCGCAACGGAGGCTTGCACGCTGCGGAAAAGACCCCAAATCTTGATGTTTTATTTGGCGAAGCTACTTTTACCGGTCATAAAACCATTCTTGTAGAGTTGAACAATGGCAAAAAACAAACCCTGCAAGCCGACCTTATATTTCTAAACCCGGGCGCTAAGCCTTTTATCCCGGAGATAGAAGGCCTGAATAATATTGACTATTTAACCTCAACAACCATACTCGATCTTGATTATGTTCCTGAACATTTGTTGATATTAGGTGGTAATTATATCGGCCTGGAGTTTGGCCAAATGTTTCGCCGGTTCGGGAGCAAGGTTACTATCCTGGAAAAATCAGCCCGGGTCGTGTCGCATGAGGATGAGGACATCTCTGCCGAAATGCAAAAGATACTGGAAGCAGAGGCCATTACTATTCACAATCAAACACAGGCTACCGGATTTAAGCAGAAAAAAGGCGGTAAAATAACCGCAACCATATCTGTAAATGGTGAAGAAAAAAAGGTCAAATGCTCTCATGTATTGGTGGCGGTTGGCCGCACTCCTCAAACAGAAGCACTTAACTTACCCTTGACCGATGTAGCGACAGACGAAAAAGGAAATATTAAAGTAAATAGCAAGCTGGAAACCACCGTTCCCGGCGTCTATGCTCTTGGCGATGCAAAAGGAGGACCAGCGTTTACACACATCTCCTATAATGATTATACCATTGTTTATCGCAATTTGATCGAGAAACAAGATCTGAATATAGACGACCGCCCCGTACCTTACTGTATGTTTACCGATCCACAAATGGGCAGGATAGGGCTAGATGAAACCGCAGCCAAAAAACAAGGATTGAATTACCGGGTAGCCAAATTACCTATGGCGCATGTTGCCCGCGCCATAGAAACCGGCGATACCCGCGGCTTTATGAAGGCGATTGTGGACATCCAAACAAAAAAGATATTAGGCGCTACCGTTTTAGGACCCGAGGGTGGGGAGATCATGACCGTGCTGCAAATGGCTATGGAGGGCAATATTACTTATGACCGGATACGCTATTGTGTATTTGCTCATCCGCTATATTCAGAATCATTGAATAATCTGTTTATAACCCTGGAGGATTAGTCCCCGTATATGATAAAGGTTAAAGACATAAGTAAGTACTTTGGTAAAGTTAAAGCCGTTGATACCATTAACTTTGAGGTTCAGGAACAAGAGAACCTTATTTTATTAGGTACCAGCGGTTGCGGCAAAACCACTACGCTTAAAATGCTCAACCGGCTCATTGAGCCAACCTCGGGCAACATTTTTATTAACGGGAAAAATATTACTGATGAGCAACCCGAAATATTAAGGCGTGGTATTGGCTATGTATTGCAAAATAATGGACTTTTTCCGCATTACACGGTGGCCGAAAACATTGCTGTAGTACCGCAATTATTAAAGTGGGATAAAAAGAAAATAGCTGATCGCACTGCTGAGCTGATGGAGAAACTGCACCTCAGTTCCGATCATTTGCATGTTTATCCCCATGAGCTAAGCGGAGGTCAGCAACAACGTATTGGCCTGGCCAGGGCTTTAGTATCTGACCCGCCGGTTTTGTTGATGGATGAACCCTTTGGCGCTTTGGATAACGTTACACGAGCCGCTATTCATAAAGAATTTAAGGCCCTTGATGAGTTGAAAAGAAAAACCATTATCATGGTTACTCATGATGTGCAGGAAGCTTTTGAATTGGGCGACAGAATATGTCTTATGGATCAGGGCATGATCGTGCAATCAGGCACTCCGGCTGATCTGCTGTTTAAGCCGGCTAATAAATTTGTAAAGGATTTTCTGAAAGACCAGCGCCTCCAGCTGGAATTTAAAGCGATAACGTTACTGATTATATGGGATCTATTGCCTAATCATCATGAGGGAAGCCATACTTCGTCATTATCAACCGATACTGATCTGTGGACAGCGCTAGAGCACTTTAAGTTTACTGATTCCGAAACAGTCAGTATCAGCAAAGATAAAAACGATATAAAAACCGTTGGGTTTGAGCAGCTCATGTCGGCTTTTAATCAATATAAAAATAAGCAAGGGCATGAATGAGCGTGAGCAAACTTTACTGGAGTTTATGCAGCAGCAGGCCGATAAGCTGGCTGTTCAAACCATGCAGCATATCGGGCTTACTTTTATATCGCTCTTTTTCGCGGTGCTTGTGGGTTTGCCTCTGGGTATCATTATCGCCCGCAAAAGAAAGCTTTCCGGCACTGTTTTGGGCTTTGCCGGGATACTGCAAACCATACCGAGTATAGCCCTACTGGGCTTTATGATCCCCCTGTTAGGCATTGGGCCAAAACCAGCCATTGTTGCTTTGTTATTATACGCTTTGCTACCCATTATCCGGAATACCTATACTGGTATTACCGGCGTCGATGCTGCAGTAAAGGAAGCTGCAGTGGCCATGGGTATGAGTAAGCGGCAAATACTGTTCAAAGTAGAACTTCCGTTAGCTATGCCTGTTATTTTGGCGGGTATCCGTACCGCTACGGTCATCAATGTGGGTGTGGCTACATTGGCATCCTTCATTGCTGCGGGAGGCTTAGGCGAGTTTATTTTCGGCGGCATATCGCTCAACAATACCAACATGATCCTTGCAGGAGCTATCCCGGCAGCCTTACTGGCCATTATTTTCGATTTCCTGCTATCAATGGTGCAAAAGCTCAACTTCAGGAAGTTAAAACGCAGCAGTTATGCATTACCAATTATATTGCTATTGTTATCATCTTTCTATTTTATCCCCACCGCGTATGGCAGCAAACTCACCGCGGGCTTTACACCTGAGTTTATGGGCCGGCAGGATGGCAACCTGGGCCTGGAGAGTAAATACGGTTTAAAGATCCATACCGTTGTGATCAGCGATGCTGTGATGTACAAGGCTGCCTATGAAAAAGAACTGGATGTGATCAGCGGATACTCTACCGATGGACGGTTGAAAGCTTACGGCCTGGTAGTTCTGGATGATGATAAAGGCATATTCCCTCCTTATTACGCCGCACCTATTGTAAGGGAAGACGCGCTGAAGAAATTTCCCGAGTTGGAAAAAACGCTGAATTTGCTATCCGGCAAAATAAATGATTCCGTGATGACCGATTTAAATTACCGTACTGACTATCTTCACCAAAGCCCTGAAAGGGTGGCCAAGGACTTTTTAGTAAAACATAAACTGTTTAAACCAGCCCGCAAGAACAATGATGAAAGCATTGTACGCATCGGCTCGAAAATATTTGGCGAACAATATATACTGGCCAATATGTACAGCATGCTTATAAAAGGATATACCAATTATGATGTATCAACAAAAACAGGGCTCGGCGGAACAAAAATTTGCTTTGACGCCTTAACAAATGACCAGATAGATTTTTATCCGGAATACACGGGTACCGGTTTGCTGGCCATATTACAAGTCTCATCAAAAACAATAAATGAGGTAACAAAAAATAAGGATAGCACTTACAATTATGTGCAACGGGAATTTAAAAAACAGTACCAAATAAGCTGGTTAAAGCCCATCGGGTTTAATAACGCTTATGCTTTAATGATGAGAGAACAACAGGCCAAAAGTTTAAATATTAAAACAATTTCTAACCTCAAACGATATTTGAATAGTAAATAGTCCCATGAATTTAGTTGATTGTTATAAAAAAGTGCGTCAGCGTACCGAATATATTTGCAGTCCTTTGCAAACGGAAGACTACGTGGTACAGCCAGTGGTGGATGTTAGTCCGCCTAAATGGCACA